>FWPU01008180.1_pt1 | contig 18171 bp, 18 predicted proteins | sample 2228361 | NCBI WGS metagenome assembly FWPU01 (sample SAMEA103939777, study PRJEB20133) | metagenome
CGGCGAGATGACCTGGGATCTGGGGCCGGCCCGGCCGGTGGGGGCCGCCGGACCCGGGGCCCGCGTCTCCCGGGTCGCGCGCTCCGGGGCCGCGCGCTCCGGCTCGGCCGCGGGGGCCTCGGGCGCGGGGCCGGGGGCCGTCTCCGCCTCTTCCTCGATGATCGCGAGCTCCGTGCCGACCTTCACGGTGGCGCCCTCCGGCACGAGGATCTTCGCCAGTCGGCCCGAGGCGACCGAGGGGACCTCCGTGTCCACCTTGTCCGTGGAGATCTCGAACAGGGGCTCGTCGACCTCGACCCGGTCGCCCTCCTTCTTGAGCCAGCGCAGGATCGTCCCCTCGACGACGGTCTCGCCGAGCTGGGGCATGGTCACCGACGTCATGGTCCCTCCCGACTACCAGGCCGCGAGCCGCTCCACGGCCGCGACGATGTCTGGCACCTGCGGCAGGTACGCGTCCTCCAGGGTGGGGGAGAAGGGGATCGGCACGTTCGGAGGCGCGAGGCGCATCACCGGCGCGTCCAGGTGCTCGAAGGCCTCCTCGGCGATCTGGGCGGCGACCTCGGCCCCCACGCCGAGGAACCGATGGCTCTCGTAGAGCACGAGGACCCGGCTCGTCTTCTCCACCGAGCGGAGCACGGTCTCGGTGTCCAGGGGCTGGATCGTGCGCAGATCCACGATCTCCGTCGAGATCCCCCGGTGGGCGAGCTCCTCGGCCGCCTCGAGCGCCCAGTGCACGAGCATCCCGTACGTGACGATCGAGACGTCGGCGCCCTCCCGGACGACCCGTGCCCGCCCGATCGGCACGAGGAAGTCCGGGTCCTCGGGGACGACCTCCTTGATGCGCCGGTAGATCCACTTGTGCTCCAGGAAGATCACCGGGTTGTCGTCCCGGATCGCCGACTTCAGCAGGCCCTTGGCGTCCGTGGGGAAGGCGGGGCAGATGACCTTGAGCCCGGGCGAGTGCGCGAACCAGGGCTCCGGGTTGAAGGAGTGGAAGCTCGAGGCCCGCACGCCGCCTCCCGAGGGGCCGCGGAGCACGACGGGGAGCGGCACGCCGCTGCGGTAGTGGTAGCGGCCGAGGGCGGTCGTGATCATGTCGAACCCGCTCGACATGAAGTCCGCGTACTGGAACTCGGCGACGGGGCGGAAGCCCTCCATCGCGGCGCCGATGGCGATCCCGGTGATCGTCTCCTCGGCGATCGGGGTGTCCATCACGCGCTCGGGGCCGAAGCGCTCGAGGAAGCCCTCGGTCACCTTGAAGGCGCCGCCGTAGACGCCGATGTCCTCGCCGAGCAGGAAGACCCGCTCGTCGCGCTCCATCTCCTCCCACAGGGCCTCGGCGACGGCGATGAGGTAGGTGGCCTCGCCCGCCTCCGTCCGCTTCCCCCGGGGCTCGGCCCCGTGGCCCGCGGCCCCGGCCTCGATCGTGCGCGCGCTCACGACGCCTCCGTCCCGCCCTCGCGCGAGGGCTCGCGGCGCCAGTACCCGTCCTCGACCCACAGGCCCTGCGTGACCTCCTCGCCCACGGGGAAGGGGGAGCGCTGGGCGAACTCGTAGGCCTCCTCGAACTCGCGCCGGACCCGCTCGTCCATGGCGGCCACCGCGGCCTCGTCCACGACCTCGTGGGCGAGCAGGAGGTCCTGGAACCGACGGACCGGGTCGTGGTTCTCCACGTACTCCTCCAGCAGTCCCCGGGGGACGTACCGGGCCGGGTCGTGCCCCGCGTGCCCGCGCCAGCGGAGGCTCACGGACTCGATGAGCGTCGGGCCTCCGCCCTCCCGGGCGCGCTCCACGGCCTCGTGGGCCACCCGGTAGACCTCCAGGACGTCCTGGGCGTCCACGTGGACCCCGGGCATCGCGTACGCCGCGGCCCGCTCGGCGATCGTCGGGGTGGGGAACTCGAGCTCGTTCGGGGTCGAGTACGCGTACCGGTTGTTGTTCACCACCCACACGACCGGCAGCCGGTGGATCGCCGAGACGTTGAGGGCCTCGTGCCAGCGGCCGTTCGAGGTGGCCCCGTCCCCGCAGATCGCCATGGCCACGCGCGGCTCCCCCCGGCGCTTGTACGCGAGGGCCGCCCCGCAGGCCACCGGGTAGGCGATGGGGAGGTGGGACATGACCGTCCAGGTCCTCGCGCCGAACCAGTCGCCGATGTGGCTGTTGCCGTCGCGGCCCCGGGTGTAGCCGTCGATCCGGCCCCAGAACTGGGCGAGCACGCGCTTGAGGTCGAGCCCCTTCGTGAGCTGCGCCGAGAGGTCGCGGTGGGTGGGGAACAGCGAGTCCTCCGGCCGCAGCGCGGAGGCCACGCCGACGTGCGTCCCCTCCTGGCCCCGACCGGAGTAGATCGCCCCGGGCAGTCGCCCCTGCCGGTACAGGGCCTCCAGCCGCTCGTCCACGTAGCGGCACAGCTTCAGCAGGTAGAGGATCTCGCGCAGGCGCTCGTCGGGGAGCCCGACGCGCCAGTCCGTCGCCGCCGTCCGATGGTCCGCCTTCGTCGCCACCGCCCCCTCCTCACGCACCGTGCAGGGGCTTCCCGGCGAGCGCGAGGTGCGCCTCGCCGATCGCCTCCGACAGGCTCGGGTGGGGGTGGAACAGGGCCGCGACCTCCGCGGGGGCCGCCTCCCAGGCCACGGCGAGCATCGGCTCGGCGATGAGGTCCGTCGCGTGCGGCCCCACCACGTGCACGCCGAGGACCGGCCCGTCGCGCTCGGCCACGAGCTTCACGATGCCGCCCTCGCCGAGGATGTTGGCCTTGCCGATGCCCTGGAGGTTCAGCACCTCGACCTGGACGTCGTGTCCGCGCTCGCGGGCCTGGGGCTCGGTCAGGCCGACGGAGGCGATCTCCGGGCTCGAGTAGGTGACCCTCGGGATCAGCGCGTAGTCGATCGGGGGGACCTCCAGGCCGGCGATCCGCTCGGCCACGGCGTACCCCTCGGCGAAGGCGACGTGCGCGAGCTGCAGCGGCGTCGAGGCCACGTCCCCCACCGCCCACACGTGCGGCGCCGTCGTCTGCAGCTGGTCGTCCACCTTCACGAACCCCCGCTCGAGCTCGACGCCGACGGCCTCGAGCCCGAGGTCCTCCGTCACCGGGCCCCGCCCGACGGCGACGAGGCACACCTGGGCGCTCACCGTCCTCGTCTCGCCCTTCGCCTCGTAGGTCACGTCGACCGCCGAGCCGGTCTCCTTGACCGTTCGCACCGTGGCCCCCGGCACCCCGGTGATGCCGCGGCGACGGAAGGCCCGGGCCACCTCCTTGGAGACGTCGGGGTCCTCGAGCGGCGCGAGGGCCGGCAGCATCTCCAGGACCGTGACCTCCGAGCCGAAGGAGCGCCAGAGGCTCGCGAACTCCAGGCCGATGGGGCCGGCGCCGATCACGACCGCCGAGGGCGGCGCCGGGCGCCGCAGGGCCTCGTCGCTCGTGATGACCCGGTCGCCGAGCTCCACCTCCGGGAGCAGCCGCGGCCGGGACCCGGTGGCGAGCACGACGTCGGTGGCCGCGAGGCGTCGCCCGTCCACCTCGACCGCGGGGCCGGGAAGGAGCCGGGCCGTGCCGTGGATCACCTCGACGCCGCGGGCCTTGAGCAGCCCGGTGACGCCCTTCACGAGCTTGTCCACGATCCGGTCCCGGAAGGCGTGGATCTCGTCCCAGTCGGGCTCGCCGGAGGCGCGGATGCCCCACTCGCGGGAGCGGTGGATGGCGTCCATGACCTCCGCGGAGCGCAGGAGCGCCTTCGTCGGGATGCAGCCGCGGAGCAGGCAGGTCCCGCCGACGCGCTCGTCCCGGTCGATGAGGCCCACGCGCTTGCCGAGCTGCGCGAGCCGCAGGGCGCAGGAGTAGCCTCCCGTGCCCGCGCCGATGACGAGTACGTCGTAGTCGTCGGACATCGAGCATCCATGCTACCGCCAACGTAGGATGCGGCCGTGGAGCGCCACGGTCCCCTCGAGGACGTCCATCGGCGGCTCGGCGCGCGGCTCGGTCCCTTCGGTGGCTGGCTCATGCCGATCGAGTACGCGGGAACCCTCGCCGAGCACCGAGCGGTGCGCGAGCGGGCCGGCCTGTTCGACGTCTCCCACCTGGGTCTCGTGTTCGTGCGGGGTACGGGCGCCCTCGACGCCTTGCAGCGCAGCCTCTCCGGCGACGTCTCGGCGGTGGCGGTGGGGCGCGCCCAGTACGACCTCGTCCTCAACGAGCGCGGGGGCATCGAGGAGGACCTGCTCGTGTACCGGCTGGAGGCCGACCGCTTCGCGGTGGTGCCGAACGCCGCGAACGCCGAGCGCGTGGCGGCGCTCCTCGCCTCGGCCGCCGGGGACGGGGCGGTGGTCGAGCCCGTGGAGGAGCGGTGCGTCCTCGCCGTCCAGGGACCGCGGTCGGCGGAGGTCGTCGGTGCGCTCTTCGCCGAGGCGGCGGACCTGCCCTACCTCGGCTGCGTCGAGGTCGAGCACCCCGCGGGGCGGCTCGTCCTCGCCCGGACCGGCTACACGGGGGAGCGGGGGTACGAGCTGTTCGGCGCGGCCGCCCTCGCGCACCCCCTCTGGGAGGCGCTCTCGGGGGCGGGGGCCGGGTTGGGGCTCGAGCCCTGCGGTCTCGGCGCGCGCGACCTGCTGCGGCTCGAGATGGGCTACCCCCTCTGCGGGCAGGACCTCCTGCCGGATCGGACGCCGATCGAGGCGGGCCTGGCCTGGGCGGTCGACCTGGACAAGCCCGACCTCCCGGGGCGCGAGATCCTGCTCCGGCAGCGCGCGGAGGGGCCGCCCTCCCGCCTGCTCGGCCTGCGGACCTCGGATCGGCGACACATCCCCCGCCACGGCCAGCGGGTGCTCGTCGATGGGACGGAGGTTGGGACGGTCACGAGCGGGTCCTTCTCCCCGACGCTCGGGGTGGGCATCGCCCTCGGGTACCTGCGCCCGGATCTCGGCCCGGGCGCGTCCGTGGAGATCGACATCCGCGGCAGGATGGCGCCGGCGACGGTGGTGCGCCCCCCCTTCGTGGACCGGAGTCCTCGCTAGGCGCGTCGGGCCGCCGCGATCAGGTCCTCCACCGTGGAGTCCCCGAAGGTGATGCGGAGCAGCAGGCGGTTCAGCAGGGCCGTCGCTCGGGGGCCGTCGGGCACGACGGCGACGGCGAGGTACAGGCCCGAGCCGGGGATGCCGACCTCCCGCACGGGCCCGTAACCGGGGGCGGCGACGAAGTACGCCCACCGGGTCTCCGTCCGACCCACCCGACATCGGCCGGATCCCCGCGCCACGAAGTCGCCCGGCGAGCCCGGGTCGCCCGAGGCCCAGGTCGGCAGGTGGTCGGCGAAGATCCGCTGCCGGAGGCTCCGGCAGTCCCTGGCCCCGGCGATCAGGGGAAGGGGCTCGCGGGCCGCGACGAGGTAGTAGTAGTCCGAGGGGACGCCCACCCGCGCGCCGTCGATCCACAGGACCGCCAGCCCCTCCCGGACGCGCCCGTCCTCCCAGGCGCCCGGGCGGGGACGGGCGATGATGCCCTCCCGTGGGTCGTCCGGGCCGTGGGCGACCACCGGCTCCCAGTGGTCCGGGATCGTGGCGCGCACCGGCCCCACCGTGACCTGGCGGAAGGGGCTCGGGGACTCGTGGATCTCGATCGCGGCGGCGGTCGCCTCCGACGGGAGGTGGGCTGGGCCGCAGCCCGCCGCGACCACGAACAGCGCCAGGCAGCCGATGAGCTCGCGCACGCGGAGCGAGCATAGCCCTTCGACGGCTCGGATGGCGAATCCGCGCTCGTTGTGCCGTTCGGGCCAACCCGGCTGCGCCCGAGGCCGCGGCGCGGTAGGATGCGCCGGACAACTGCAGAGGTTCGTGCCCTCGGGGTGACCGGGCCGGCGGCCGCCGGGCCGGTCGGAAGCGGGTCGGGGAGGTCCCGGCGCCGCGAAGAGGGAAGCCGGTGAGAGTCCGGCGCGGTCGCGCCACTGTGACCGGGGAGCGAACCCGACGGAGCCACTGGGGCCGGGGCCCCGGGAAGGGTCGGGGGAGCGGAGATCCGGGAGCCAGGAGACCTGCCTCGGGGGTTGCACGGTCCTCCTTCGCACGAAAGGAGAGCGTGTATGGCTCGCAGGTTCCTCGCAGCGGCGGTCCTCGCCGCGACCCTCGTCGTCTCCCAGGCCTCGCCCGCCCCGGCAGCCCTCACCGCCGCGGACCGCGCGGAGCGCGCCGCGGGCTACGTCGCGGCAAAGCAGCGCTCGAACGGCGCCATCCCGGCCTTCTCGCCCATCGGGTCCACCGCCGACGCCGTGGTCTCCCTCGTGGCGGCGGGCGTGGGACGGCCGACCGTGGAGCGGGCCATCGACTACCTGAAGCGCAAGGTGCGCAACGGGAAGGTGACGGGCGTGGGCCTCATGGGCAAGGTCGCGATGGCGGCGGTGGCGGCGGGGGAGGACCCGCGGCGCTTCGGCGGGATGAACCTCGTGCGCGCGATCCGCTCCACCGAGCAGCCGGACGGGCGGCTCGGGGCGGGGACGTCGGTCTTCGATCAGGCCCTCGGGATCCTCGCGCTCGTGGCCGCGGGTCGGGCTCCGAGCGCCGCGTCGCTCGACTGGCTCGCCGACGCCCAGTGCGCCGACGGCGGCTGGCAGTACGACGGACCCCAGGCTCCCGGCGAGGACGAGCACTGCTCCGCGGGGGCGGGGGACTGGTTCTCCTCGGACACGAACACCACCGCGATGGCGGTGATGGCGATCGAGGCCGCCGGCGGGCACGCCCTGGCGGTCGACCCCGTGAGCTTCTTCGAGGCGATCCGGGATGCCGAGCACGGCGGCTGGGGGTACGCCTGGACCTACCCCACCACCGACGCGAACTCGACGGCCCTCGTGCTCCAGGCCTACGCGAGCCTCGGGCTGGAGCCCCCGGCGGGCTCCGTGAAGGCCCTCCGCGAGCTCCAGTACCTGCGGTGCGGCGCGTTCGCCTTCACGTGGTCCGGGGGGGAGCGGGACGAGCCGAACCTCGGGGCGACGATCGGGGCGATCCTGGGGCTGCTGCGCGCGCCGCTGCCCATCACCGACCGGGTGGCCCGCGGCCCCGCGCCGGAGCTCCCGGCATGCGCCGCCTGAGGGCGCTCGGCGCCGCCGCGGTCCTCGCGGCGGCGCTCCTGCCGATCGGCGGCGCGCCCCCGGCCTGCGCCGAGGGCTCGGCCTCGGCGGCCCTCGTCGTCGACACCGGCGAGCGCGTGCTCCGGCTCTGCGTGGCCCTGCCCCGCGCCTCGGTGACCGGGATCGACCTCATCGAGCTCGCGGCCGAGCAGCACGGCCTCGCCTATTCCCTCGGCTACGGGGGCCAGGCGGTGTGCAGCCTGGCCGGCGTGGGGCCGGAGGGGGCGGACTGCTTCGCCGAGTACCCGCGGTTCTGGGGGTACTGGCGCGGGGACGGCGAGGGGGGCTGGACCTGGTCCAGCGTGGGCGCCGCGAGCACGACCGTGGAGGCCGGGGACGTGGAGGGCTGGTCCTGGGGCGAGGGCGACGACGGGACGAGCCACCCGCGGCCGCCCGCCACGCGCTACGAGCAGGTGTGCGCCGAGCCCTCGCCGAGCCCGGCGTCGCCTTCGCCCCGGCCCTCGCGCTCGCCCGCGGCCGCGAGCCCGCAGCCGAGCCCGAGCCCGGCGCAGGACCGGGCGGGCGCGAGGGAGCGCGAGCGCGAGGAGCCGAGGGAGGCGACCCCGGCCACGGCGCCGCTCACGGGGTGGAGCGCGCCCGTCTCGCCGAGCCCCTCGCCGCCGGAGCCGCCGCCCGAGCCGTCACCGGCGGCGGTGCCGTCGTCCCCGGGGATCGGCGGGCCGGCCGCGCTCGGGCTGGCCGGCGCCCTCGCGGCGGCGGCCCTCGTGCTGCGGCGGCGACGGAGGCGCTGATGCACCCGCTGCTCTGGGTGGCGTGGGCGCTCGGGGCCGGGATCGCGGCGGCCTCCACGAGCAACCCCCTGTACCTCGCGGTGATCGGCGCGGCGGCCTGGGTCGTCCACGCCGCCCACGGCCGGGGGCGCGCCTTCCGCGGGTTCGTCCTCGCGGCCCTGGCCGCCCTCGTGCTGCGGACCCTGCTCGTGCTCCTCGGTCCCGTGGGGCTCGGCAACGTCCTCGCCTCGGCCCTCGAGGGGGCGCGCCTGGCCACGCTCCTCGTCGTGCTGGGCGCGTTCAACGGGGTCGCCGACCCCTTCGGGGTGCTGCGGCTCGCGCCCGGGCGGTTCGCCGAGGCCGCCCTCGCCGCCGCCCTCGCGCTCCAGATCGCCCCCCGCACGATCGCGGCCGCCGCCCGCGTCCGGGAGGCGCAGCGGCTCCGGGGCATCGAGGTCCGCGGGCCCCGGGCGCTCGCCGCCCTCGCGGTGCCGGTGCTCGCGACGGGCTTGGAGGAGGCGGTGCTGCTCGCCGAGAGCATGGACGCCCGGGGCCACGGACGGGGACCTCGCACGCGGTACCGCCGGGTGCGGTGGAGCCCGGGCGCGACCCTGGCGGCGGGGGCGAGCCTCCTCGCCGGGGCCGCGTTCCTCGCGGCGGGCCTGGCCGGGGTGGGCGACCTCGCGCCGTCCATGCTCCCGCCGCGCCCCCCGGAGGCGTCGCTCGCGCTCGCGCTCGCCGCCGGCCTCCTCGCCGCCCCGGCGTTCCTGCGAGGGGAGGCGCGGTGATCTCCTACCGCCGCGTGACGTTCCGCTACCCCGAGGCCGGCGAGCCCGCCCTGCGGGACCTCGAGCTCGAGGTGCCCGAGGGCTCGCTCGCCCTCGTCGTCGGGCGCACGGGGGCGGGCAAGAGCACCCTCCTCCGGGCGGCGAACGGCCTGGTCCCGCACTTCACCGGCGGCGTGTTCCGCGGGCGGGTCGTGGTCCACGGGCGGGACACGCTCGCCGCTCGCCCCCGCGACCTCGCCGACGTCGTGGGGTTCTGTCCCCAGGACCCGCTCGCGGCCTTCGTGCTCGACCGGGTCGAGGACGAGATCGCCTACGGCTGCGAGAACCTGGGCATGGAGTCGGGGCGGATCCGCCGGCGCGTGGAGGAGGCCCTCGACCTCCTCGGCATCGCCCACCTCCGTGACCGGCGGCTCCGGGAGCTCTCCGGCGGTGAGCGCCAGCGGGTGGCCCTCGCGGCCGCCCTGGCCCCGGGTCCCAGGGTCCTCGCGCTCGACGAGCCCACGAGCCAGCTCGATCCCCAGGGGGCCGAGGACGTGCTCGCCGCCCTGGCGCGCCTCGTCCACGACCACGGGATCACGGTGCTCGCCGCCGAGCACCGCGTGGAGCGGGTGGCGGGCTTCGCCGACCTCGTCGTGCGCCTGGGGTCCGGCGTCGCCCGGGCGGGGGCGCCCGGCGAGCTCCTCGACGGCTCCCTCGGCGGCCCCCCGGTCGCCCGGCTCGGCCGGCTCCTCGGCTGGCGGCCGGTTCCGCTCACGGTGCGCGAGGCCCGGGAGCGGGCGCGCGGGCTCGCCCTCCCGCCCGCCGCGGGCGACGGTCGGCGCACCGGCGGCGAGGTGCTGCTCTCGGCGGAGGGGCTGCGGGCCGCCTACGGCGACCGGAGCGCGCTGCGGGGCGTGGACCTCTCCCTGCGCGCCGGGGAGGTCCTCGCGCTCCTCGGGCGCAACGGGGCGGGCAAGACCACGCTGCTCAGGGTCCTCGCCGGGGTCCACGCCCCCGCCGCGGGGCGGGTTCGGACCGCCACCGGCCGGTCGCCGCGCCCGGGGGTGGACGTCGCCGCGCTCCCGCAGGACGCCGAGACGATCCTGTTCGCCGAGACCGCGGCGCGGGAGATCGCCGCGACGCTCGCGGCGCGGGGGAGCGCCCGCCGGCCCGAGGAGGTCCTCGAGCTCGTCGGCATCCCCGAGCTCGCCGGGCGGCATCCCCGGGACTGCTCCTCCGGGCAGCGGCTGCTCGTGGCCCTCGCGGCCGTCGTCGCGACGGACGCGCCGGTGCTCCTGCTCGACGAGCCGACCCGCGGCCTGGATCCGGTGACGAAGGCCCGGCTCGGGGAGCTCCTGCGCCGGCTCGCGGAGGGCGGCCGCGCCGTGGCGGTGGCCTCCCACGACGTGGAGTTCGTGGCGCCCCTGGCCGACCGGGTGGCGATCCTCGCCGAGGGGGAGCTCATCGAGGAGGGCCCGCCCGAGCGCGTGCTCGGCGACTCCTCGGTCTTCTCCCCCCAGGTCACCCGGGTCTTCGGTCCCCCCTGGATGACCCCGGAGCAGGTCGCGAGGGCGGTGGGCGCGGCGTGAGACGCTTCGCGAGGGGCGCGGCGCTGGCAGCGGCGAACGCCGTCGGCGCGCTGGCCTTCGGCTGGCCCTTCCTCGTCCCGGCGTTGTCCGGTGGGGCCCACGAGCGCGACGCCCCGGCCTTCCTCCTGCTCGTCGGTGGCCTGGTCGTGACGGCCCTCGTCCTCGACCTCGACCGGGCCCTCGGTCCGAAGCGGGTGGCCCTCCTCGGGGTGCTCGGGGCCGCCATGGTCGCCCTGCGGCTGCCCGGGTTCGTGGCGGGGTTCTCGGCGATGTTCCTCGTCGTGCTCGTCGGCGGGAACGCCTTCGGGCCGGGCTTCGGGTTCCTCCTCGGCGCCGTCGGCACCTTCGCCTCGGGGCTGTTCGTCGGCGGGCTCGGACCCTGGCTGCCCTTCCAGATGGTGAGCGTGGGGTGGGTCGGGCTCGGCGCTGGCCTCGTGCCCCGCTCCGGCAGGTGGCGCGTGCCCGCCCTCGCCGTCTACGGCCTCGTCTCGGGCTACCTCTTCGGGGCCGTCATGAACCTGTGGGCCTGGCCCTTCGTCACGCGGGGGAGCGCCCTGGGGTGGGCGCCCGCCCTCGGCGCCGCCGAGAACCTCCGACGCTACGCCGGCTACTACCTCGCCACCTCCCTCGCGTGGGACACGTTCCGGGCGGTCGGCAACGCCGTGATGGTCCTCGCGATCGGGGGCCCGCTGCTGCGGACCCTGGACCGGGCCGCCCGGCGCCTGCGCCTGGACGCTCAGGCGATCGTGGAGGAGGGGAGCGGCGGGGCAACCTCGGGGGCGGCCTCGCCCGCGCCGGCGGCCGCCTGAGGGGTCGGGCCCTCCGCTGGCTCCGCGAGCGCGGGCTGCCGGCTCACCCGCTCGCCGGGGTGGTGCGGCAGGCAGAACGAGACGCGGGTCCCGCCCGCCGGGAGCGGGTCGGCCCACATGATGCCCCCGTGCTGCACGACGAGCTGGCGGGCGAGGTGCAGCCCCACGCCGGCGCCGGCCCGCTCCTTGCGCAGGATCTCCTCGCCGGCCGTGAAGGGCTCGGCGAAGGCCTGCGCCGCGGTTCGTCGCTCCATGCCGGCGCCGTGGTCGGTGACGGAGACGAGGATCCCCTCGTCGAGGACCCGGGCCACGAGGGAGACCGGCTCGCCTTCGGCCGTGTAGCGGCAGGCGTTGTCCAGGAGCTGGCGGACGACCTCGCCGATCCGGGCCGGGTCCGCCGAGGCGACGAGGGTCGCGGGGATCCGCCGCTCGATCGGGACCGAGGGGTACTGGCGCTGCACCTGGTCGGCCGCGTGCCGGAGGACCGGCGCGATGTCGGTCTCCACGATCCGCAGGGCGAGCGTGCCGCGGTCCAGGTCCGCCACCGTGAGCATCTCGTCCACGAGCCCCATGAGCCGCTCCAGGGCCCCCTCGAGCTGCTGGAGGAAGCCGTCGAGCTCCTCCTCGGGGATCCCGCGGTGGCGGAGCACGTACGCGATGCCCTTGGCCACGGTGAGCGGGGTCCGCAGCTCGTGGGAGACGTTGGCGAGGAACTCGGCCTTGGCGCCCGTGAGCTCCTTGAGCCGCGCGGAGGTCTCGGCGAGGGTCGTCTCGAGCTCCTCGCGGCGGAGGCTCTCCGCGATCAGACGCTCGGCGAGCTGGAGCGCGAGGCGGGGACCGAGGGCCACGTTGCCGAGGAGCACGGCCCGGATCGCGCGCAGCACCGCCTCCGATCCGTCCTCCTTCAGCAGGTAGCCGGAGGCGCCGGCGGCCAGGCACTCCGCCGCCACCAGGGGGGAGGCGACGGAGCTCCAGCACAGCACGCGCGTCTCGGGGACCACGGCGAGGAGGCGACGGACGAGCTCGGGGCCGGCGAGCCCCTCGAGCCCGATCTCCACCACGGCGGCGGCGGGCTGGGTGCGGGCGGCGACCTCCACCGCCCGGAACCCGTCCGTGACCGTCTCGATCTCGAGGTCGGCGCTGGAGCGGAGCATGGCGTACTGGAGCTGCGCCAGCCCGTCCGGCGTGTCGCAGAGGAGGACGCGGGTGGGCATCACCTGAGGTATCGAGCGGGCCGGGCCCGCGGTTGAGCCGGGCGCCCCGCTACTCGACGAGACCGCTGCGGATCGCGATCGCGACGGCCTGCGCGCGGTCGTTCGCGCCGAGCTTCTCGAAGATCCGCTCCAGGTGGGTCTTCACCGTGTGGGGGCTGATCCCGAGGTCCCGCGCGACCTCCTTCGTCGTCGCCCCGTAGGCCACCTTCTGCAGGATCTCCTTCTCGCGGCGGGACAGCGGGGGCTGGTCCGTCCGCTTCTCGGCGAGCTGCACCTCCTCGATGAAGGCGCGGGTGAGGGCGGGGTGGATGACCGCCTTGCCCTCGAGGGCGAGGCGCGCCGCGTTCACCAGCTCGTCGGCCCCCGCGTCCTTCAGGAGGTACCCCGACACCCCGGCCTGGATGGCCTCGGAGATGGACGCGCGGGACTCGTCCACGGTGAACAGGATCACCCGGGTCTCCGGCGAGGCCTCCCGGATCGCCCGGGTGGCCTCGATCCCGCTCATCCCCGGCATCCGCACGTCCATGAACACGATGTCGGGGGAGAGCTCGCTCGCCTTGGCCACGGCGTCCTCGCCGCTCGCCGCCTCGCCGACCACGACCACGTCCTCGGCGAGATCCAGGGCCGCGTGGAGCCCTTCCCGGGTCACGGGGTGGTCGTCGACGATGAGGACGCGGATGCTCATGGCTGAGATATCGGTTCTCGCTCACCCCGTAGGATAGAGGTTCGAGCCCAGGAGGGATACGAACGTGAGCGAGGACGCGGCGGAGCGGACGACCGAGGCCCCCTCGGTGGAGCGCCTGTACGAGGCGCTCAGGCAGGTCTACGACCCGGAGCTCGGGATCAACATCGTGGACCTCGGACTCGTCTACGACGTGTCCGTCTCGGAGGAGGGCGACGTCCACGTCGAGTACACGCTCACGACCATGGGCTGTCCCATCGGCCCCCTCATCGAGCAGCAGATCCAGGGCTTCCTCCAGCAGGTCCCGGGCGTGCGCTCGGTCACGGCGGAGCTCGTGCTCCGCCCGCCCTGGAGCCCCGAGATGATGTCGGAGGAGGCCAAGGCCGCCCTCGGGTTCTTCTGAGGCGCACCGCCCTTGACGTGTCGTCAGAGCCCTGGCACGATGCCGGGTGAATCCGACCTCCAAGGTCGGGTTCGCCGGACGAGGTGGGGGAACCGTGATCAGGACGCGGGCGCGAGGGTTGGTGGGGATGATGATCCCGGCGCGCCTGTGCCGTCGGAGCTCCGACGGGGAGGGTGATCGGGACACGCCGGTCTGAGGCGCCAGGTGGCGCGGCGAGACCCCTACCCGTATCCCGACCCGAAGGAGGCTCCCATGAGCGGCTACGCGAACCCGAACGCGCTCGTCGAGACCGACTGGCTCGAGGGGCACCTGGAGGACCCGGACGTCCGGGTGATCGAGGTGGACGAGGACACGACGGCCTACGAGAAGGGCCACATCCCCGGGGCGGTCGCCTGGAACTGGACGGCCGACCTCCACGCCCCCGTGGGGCGCGACTACGTGGACCGGGCCGGCCTCTCCCGGCTCCTGTCGAACGCCGGGGTGCGCGAGGGCACGACGGTGGTCCTGTACGGGGGCAACAACAACTGGTTCGCCGCGTACGCGTACTGGCTCCTCAAGCTCCGCGGCTTCGACCCGGTGAAGCTCCTGAACGGGGGGCGGAAGAAGTGGGAGCTGGAGAGCCGTCCCCTGACCCAGGAGGTCCCCGGCTACGAGCCCACGGGCTACGAGATCCGCGGCCCCGAGCGGCCGGGGATCCGGGCCCTGCGGGACGAGGTCCTCGCCAGGCTCGGCGCCGCGGGGTTCGTGGACGTGCGCTCGCCCGAGGAGTACCGGGGGGAGAAGCTCGCGCCGGACCACCTGCCCCAGGAGCAGTCCCAGGTCCCTGGCCACATCCCCGGCGCCGCGAACATCCCCTGGGTCCGGGCGGTGAACGAGGACGGCACCTTCAAGGACGTGGAGGAGCTGCGCGCGATCTACGGGGGCGCCGGCATCACCCCCGATCGTGAGGTCATCGCGTACTGCCGGATCGGGGAGCGCTCGAGCCACACGTGGTTCGCCCTGACCGAGCTGCTGGGGTACCCGAACGTGAAGAACTACGACGGCTCCTGGACCGAGTACGGCTCGCTCGTCGGCGCCCCCGTCGAGCTCGGGGGATGAGCGAGCTCGACGCCCTGCTCGAGGGCAACGCGCGGTACGCGGCGACGTTCGCGCGCGGCGATCTCGCGGCGCCGCCCAGGCGGCGTCTGGCCGTGCTCGTGTGCATGGACGCCCGGATCGACCCGCTCGCCGCGCTCGGCCTCGACCTCGGCGAGGCCCACGTGATCCGCAACGCGGGGGGCCGGGCCTCGGAGGACGCCATCCGGTCGCTTGCGATCTCGGCCCACCTGCTCGGGACGCGGGAGGTGGCCGTCGTCCACCACACGGACTGCGGTATGCGCACCTTCACGAACGAGGAGCTGCGCGAGCGGCTGCGCCGGGAGCTCGGCGTCGACGCCTCGGACGTGGACTTCCTGCCCTTCACGGACCTCGAGGAGAGCGTCCGGGAGGACGTGGGCCGGCTCCGCGCGTCGCCGCTCCTGCCGCCGGGGATGCCGGTGCGCGGGTTCGTGTACGACGTGCGGGACGGGTCCCTGCGGGCGGTGCCGGAGGATGCCGGCGCGGTCGCGTGAGCGCCCGAGGGACGCCGGAATCCGACCGAGGCGGTAGACTTTCGGCGAGCCCGCGGCTAAGCTGGGTTCGGGACCGGAGACGCGAGGGAGAGCAGCCGTGGCCATCAGCCAGGAAGAGCACCTGAGGGAGCTCGCCAAGGGGTACCGGTACGACTGGAAGGACCGGGTCGAGTACGTCTTCCAGCCGAAGAAGGGCCTCTCCGAGGAGATCGTGGAGGAGATCTCCGCGATCAAGGGGGAGCCCGACTGGATGCGCCGGTTCCGCCTGAAGGCGCTGAAGCACTTCCTCGCCCGCCCCATGCCGTGGTGGGGGGCGGACCTGTCGGGGATCGACTTCGACGACATCTACTACTACCTGAAGCCCACGGAGCAGCAGGCGCGGTCCTGGGAGGACCTGCCCGAGGAGATCCGGGGGACCTGGGACCGCCTGGGGATCCCCGAGGCCGAGAAGAAGTACCTGGGCGGCGTCTCGGCGCAGTACGAGTCCGAGGTCGTCTACCACAAGATCCGCGAGGAGCTCGCCTCGATGGGCGTGCTCTTCACGGACATGGACAGCGGGCTGCGGGAGCACCCCGACCTCGTCCGGGGGTACTTCGGCACGATCGTGCCGCCGAACGACAACAAGTTCGCCGCGCTGAACTCGGCGGTGTGGTCGGGCGGGTCGTTCATCTACGTCCCGCCGGGCGTGCACGTGGACATCCCCCTCCAGGCGTACTTCCGGATCAACGCCGAGAACATGGGCCAGTTCGAGCGGACGCTGATCATCGCCGACGAGGGCAGCTACGTGCACTACGTCGAGGGCTGCTCGGCGCCGATCTACACGAGCGACTCCCTGCACGCGGCCGTGGTCGAGATCGTGGTGAAGCCCGGCGCCCGGGTCCGCTACACGACGATCCAGAACTGGTCCACGAACGTCTACAACCTCGTCACGAAGCGCTCCGCCGTCTACGAGGACGCGGTGATGGAGTGGGTGGACGGGAACATCGGCTCCAAGGTGACGATGAAGTACCCGTCCATCTACCTGCTGGGCAAGGGCGCACGGGGGGAGATCCTGTCGGTCGCCTACGCGGGCCGGGGTCAGCACACCGACGCCGGCGGCAAGGCGATCCACGCGGCCCCCTACACGACGAGCGTGATCACCTCCAAGTCGGTCTCCAAGGACGGCGGGCGCACGGGGTACCGCGGGCTCGTCCGCGTCGAGCCCGACGCCCACCACGCGAAGAGCACGGTCCGGTGCGACGCCCTCATCCTCGACGAGCTCTCGCGCTCGGACACGTACCCGTACATCGAGGTGGAGGAGGAGACCGCCGCCCTCGGCCACGAGGCGACCGTGAGCAAGGTCGGCGAGGACCAGCTCTTCTACCTCATGAGCCGGGGCCTGTCCGAGGCCGAGGCGACGGCGATGATCGTGAACGGCTTCATCGAGCCGATCACCCGCGAGCTCCCCATGGAGTACGCGGTCGAGCTGAACCGCCTCATCGAGCTCCAGATGGAGGGCGCGGTCGGCTAGCGAGGAGGGCCCTCCTCCGGCGGCTCGGCGGCGGGACCCGGGCGGGGGTGAATCCGACCTGCCTGCTAGGATTCGACCATGACCATCGCGACGACCACCTTCGACGAGGAGGCCCTCGGCCGTCTGCCCGCGGCGCCGCCCTTCGTCGAGGCCCTGCGCAAGCAGGCGTTCACGGAGTTCCTCGCGCTGCCGGTGCCCTCCCAGGAGACGGAGGAGTGGCGGTACACGGACCTGTCGGGCCTCGAGCTCACCTTCACGCCCTTCGCCGCGGGCGTGCGGGCCGAGAACCTGGACGGCGTGGACGAGGCGATCCTGCGGGCGGCGGGCTCGGTGGGGGAGCGCGCCGGCCTGCAGGTCCAGCACAACTCCATCGTCGCCGTCTCCCACCTCGACCCCGCGCTCGCCGCCGAGGGCGTGATCTTCAGTGACCTCGACGCGGCCGCCCGGGACCACCCGGAGCTCGTGGAGCCCTACCTCCACTCGCTCGTTCCCACCTCGCGCACGAAGTTCACGGCGCTCCACGGGGCGTTCCGCACCGGCGGGGCGTTCCTCTACGTCCCGGACGGTGTGGTCGTCGAGGCCCCGCTCCAGACGCTCACCTGGCTCGACGCGGACGGGGCGGCCGTGTTCCCCCACACGCTCATCGTCGTGGGGGAGGACGCGGAGGTGACCTTCATCGACCGCTACGCGAGTCCCGACCTCGGTCGGGCCCTGGCCGTGGCGATCGCCGAGATCCACACCGGGCCGGCCTCGCGGGTGCGCTACGTCTCCATCCAGGAGTGGGGGCAGGGGGTCACCCACCTCGGGATCCAGCGGACGCGCCTCGCCCGCGACGTGGACCTGCGCTCGGTGGCCGTGGGCTTCGGGGCCTCCCTCGCCCGGGCCGAGGCCGAGAGCCTGCTCGCCGAGCCGGGGGCGTCGAGCGAGATGCTCGGGGTGTTCTTCGCCGACGGGACCCAGCACTTCGATCACCGCACGGAGCAGGACCACCAGGCGCCGAGCTGCCACAGCGACCTCCTCTACAAGGGGGCGCTGCGGGACGCGAGCCGTGCCGTCTACAGCGGCTGGATCCACGTCCGGCCGGGGGCGCGGCGGACCGACGCGATGCAGACGAGCCGGAACCTCGTGCTCTCGGACCGGGCCAAGGCGGACGCGATCCCGAACCTGGAGATCGAGAACAACGACGTGCGCTGCGGCCACGCCGCGAGCGTGGGCCCGGTGGAGGAGGAGACCCTGTTCTACCTGCAGAGCCGGGGGATCCCCCGGGAGGAGGCCGAGCGGCTCATCGTCACCGGCTTCTTCCAGGAGGTCCTGGACCGGATCCCCCTCCAGGAGGTCCGCGAGGGTGTGGCCGAGGCGATCGAGGAGGAGCTCGCGAGGTGAGACGGTACCGGGTCTGCTCGCGGTCGGAGCTCGCGCCGGGCACGGTGCGGCTCGTGCGCGCGGACGGGCGGGAGATCGCCCTCGTGGACCTGGGCGAGGCGGGGCTTCGCGCGGTCGACGCGATCTGCTCCCACGCCCACGAGTACCTGACCGAGGGTGACGTGGATCTCGAGGAGCGGACCATCGAGTGCCCGAAGCATGGGTCCGCGTTCGACCTCGACACCGGCCGGCCGCGCTCCCTGCCGGCCACCCGGCCGATCGAGGTGTTCCAGGTGACGACGGAGGACGACGACGTGTGGATCGAGGTGAAGGACGGTGGGTGAGCCGGCGACGCTCGAGGTCCGGGGGCTCCGGGTCTCGGTCGAGG
>FWPU01008184.1_pt1 | contig 18168 bp, 15 predicted proteins | sample 2228361 | NCBI WGS metagenome assembly FWPU01 (sample SAMEA103939777, study PRJEB20133) | metagenome
TCGCCACCCTAGCCGAACCGACGCTGAAGCTGTCGCCTAAAGGCGAGGGCTTCAACCCTCCCAAAGTGGGACAGTGAAGGCCGGGCAAGGCGGTCCTCCCACGATGATGTCGACCGCTGCTCGGGGACTTTCATGACCCCATCGCCGAAGAACCGCTTCCGGTGTGTTGGTGCGACTCGTGATGTCGAGCGGCGTCGAATGGCGTTCAAACTCGTCCGGGTGAAAGTTGCGTGCGTACGACGCAGCCGCGAGCGGGTCAATTTCGATGCCGCCAACGCTGACGCAGCCGGCGCGCTGAAAACCAAGTGACAATCCGCCGCACCCCGAAAAGAGGTCGAGCACGCGAGGCTGACTGCCGCGCATGAGCCGGCGAACTTTCTCGTCGATGACGTCGTCATTTGCCGCTGGCGACCGCGCGCCGCGAGGATCTCGCCGAGCAGGGCTCACCGTGCGCTCCGTTTCCACTTCGTCGTGGTTCGCTCATGAAGCTCGACTACGGGTACTTCCGCACCACGGATACCTACCAGACTTCGCCGCTCCATCTTGCCCGCGTCGTCAATCGGCTCGACTTTCATGACCCGCATCCCGTTTCGCGGTCGCCACACGTTGGCGCTGATTGCTCTTCGGACAGCCGTAACAACGGCGTTCGGGTTCTCGAAGACCTCATGCTCCCAAAACCTGCAAACGCGCCAGCCCTCGTTCTCAAGCTGTTCGGTCTGCCGCCGGTCACGGCGAACGTTCTCCTCCAGCTTTCTCGACCAGAATTCGGAGTTCGAACGGGGGCGTACGTAGTGCACGGGGCATCCGTGCCACTGACACCCGTCCACGAAGATCGCCACCCGATGGCGTGCGAGAGCCAAGTCGGCCCGCACCGACGAGATCGGAACGTGCGAGCGGAACCGGAGCCCTGAGCGCCAGAGGTGCTCGCGTAGCCGGAGCTCCGGGGACGTGTTGGCTCCCCTGATTCGGGACATTTGCTGCGAGCGTGTCAGCCCCATAATCACGCTTCTATCGCGCACGTCTGACGCCTGCAGAAGGTCCGAGCACGCGCTGTGTGGCGCGCCTCCCAGGTCGTCCGCCGCACGAAGACTCGCTACCAGGGTCGCCCTCCAGCCACGCTGTACTCACCGCCGAAAGCGCTCGGGCATCGGCTTGATGCGCGTCTTGTCGTCCGACTGCCCTTCCTCCTCGCCGGTCTCGACGTCGGCCTGGCGCACCGGTCGCTTCGGCGCGGGTGTCGTCGTGCGCGCGGCCGCGTTCTGCCCGGTGGCAGGCCTGCCCGACGGCTTCGATGCGCGGGGCGGGCCGCTGCGCAGCTCGGTCGCGTGTACCGCCGCCTCCGAGAGCAGCTCCTCGGCCACCTCGACCTTCGGCTCGTCGGGCAATAGCTCCGCGCCGGTGGTGGCGTCGGGGATGGAGTCCGCCGGCGAATCGCCGAGCTCGGGCCGGTGGAGCGGGTTCCGCATCGGCGTCGGCGTCTTGTCGTCGTCGATGAACGCCTGCTTCGGCTCGGGCCCCGGCCGCGGTGCCGGCCTGGTCAGCGCCCGCTGCATCTGCTGCGGCGGCGCACTCGCGCGTTCGGTGCGCGGCGACTGGGCGCGCTCCCTGGCCTGCGCCTTCAGCTTCTGCTCGAACGCGTGGTACTGCTCCTTGAGGCCGTCCGGATCCGGCAGACCCTTCTCGCGGTGCTTGAGCGACGGCACCCAGCGGATGGTGTAGTCCTCGCCCACGTTGAAGAGCGGCGGCACGGGCAGCCCGTACGTCGCCGGGTCGAAGAACCTGTCGTCGAGATCGGTGAAGCCGTAGGCCCTCGCCTTGCCGACGAAGGTGGGAATGATGCCCGTCGGCGCGTGGTAGCCGAGGACGTTGCCCTCCTCGTCCTTCGTCACCGGCGTGAAGACGAACAAATCCTGCGTGCGGTACTCGCCCTTCTCGTTCAAGGGCAGCACCTCGGAGATGTGCGTCACCTTGCGGCTGCCGTCGTGGAGCCGCTCGCAGCAGATGATGAGGTTGATGGCCGACGCCACCTGGGCCCGCACCGCCACCATCGGCAGCTCCACCGAGCTCATCAGGCACAGGCTCTCGAGCCGGCGCAGCGTGTCGGTGGGCGTGTTGGCGTGGCAGGTGGCCAACGAGCCCCCGTGGCCGGTGTTCATCGCCTGCATGAGGTGGAAGCACTCGCCGCCTCTCACCTCGCCCACCACGATGCGGTCGGGCCGAAGCCGCAGGGCCGAGTGGAGCAGATCGCCCATGTTCACCTCGCCCTTGCCGAACTTGTCGGGCGGGCGGCTCTCGAACGCGACCAGGTGCTCCTGGTTGAGCTGCAGCTCGGCCGAGTCCTCGATGGTGAGAATGCGCTCCTCGTTGGGGATGAGCGACGAGATGATGTTGAGCAGCGTCGTCTTGCCCGAGCCGGTGCCGCCCGAGACGATGATGTTCAGCTTGATGCGGACGGCCGCCTCGATGAGGCGCGCCATCGGCTCGGTCACCGAGCCGAACTTGAGCAGCGCGTCCATCCGCAGCTTCTCCTTGAAGAACTTGCGGATGGCGATGGTGGCTCCCTTTCGAGCGATGGGTGGCAACACCACGTGAATGCGGCTGCCGTCGGGCAATCTCGCGTCCAGCCGCGGCCGCTCGTCGCTGAGCACGCGGCCGACGAACTGGGCCATGTTGCGCGCCGCTCCGAGCAGCCCCTCTTCGCTGAACCGCGCGTCGGTCTTGTAGAGCTTGCCCTTCTTCTCGATCCAGACGTCCTCGGGCCCGTTGATCATGATCTCGGTGACCGCGTCGTCATCGAGGTACGGGAGCACCGGCTTGAGGAACGCCCGGAGCGACTCCGTGTACATCGTCATGGCGCTCGATGGTACGTCGCAACCGCATCGTGTGCGAGCGCGCGCGAGGGCGGCTAAGCTGATTCACATGCCGAAGAAGAAGCCCGCCCGCTCGCCGAAGGCCAAGGCCTCCAAGAAGCCCGCTCCGCGGCGGGTGGGGCCGAAGACGCCTGCGAAGGAGGCACCCAGAGGGGCGCTCCCCATCGAGATCGACCCCAAGCGGGTCGAGGAGACGCTGAAGAAGGTCAAGGACGAGCTGGTGCACTGGGCCAACAAGGGCCGGTACACGCGCGTGCGCTTCCGGTTCCGCGGCAAGCAGCTTCTGCCCGACATCCCGCTGGCGGCGTTCGTGGCGGCCGAGGGGCTCACCTTCTACTGGGGCGGCATCCTGCGAGCGCTCATCGTCAACCTCGCCGGCCGCACCGTCTTCGACGTCGAGCTGGTGAACGACTCCGAGAAGCGCATTCTCAAGGGCAAGGAGGAGCTGCTCTCGGGCGATCTGGACCGCGCGCTCGCGTGCTTCAAGGAGGCGCTGGCGATGGACCGGGACAACCCCAACGTCCACCTGAACCTGGGCATCGCCTACAAGCTCAAGGGCGACGTCGGCGGTGCGCGCGAGGCGTTCGAGCGGGCCATGAAGCTCGACAAGGACGGCGGCGTGCTTGCCGAGGCCGAGCGGCTCCTGTCGCAGCTCCCCCAGCCCAACCAGCCGGTGGCCATCACCCCGTTCCGCTGACGTACCGCCGGTCATCAACGGAAAATGCGAGTGCAGCTCCAACGGCGGTCTTTGCGCGAGCCTCGCCGATTGCTGCCTCCCCTTCCCGTGCGAGGCGCACCGTGTGCAGGCCGCCAGCGATGTGCTCGATCCTCGGTAGCGGGTGCAGCCAGGCGCAGTGTTGCTCCGGCACCTGCTCCGGCCCTGGGACGACGTGCTGCCATTCGGCAGGCGGCCCGTGTCGAGGGGCGACCGACTGCTGTGCAGCCAACGCGACCTGCGACGACTACCGCTGCGGGCCGTGACGCCGGCTCGTTAGATTGAATCGATGCTCCCGTCGTACCTGGCGCTCCACCCACCGGGCGAGCTGCGGCGCCGTGCCGAGGAGGCAGTCGAGGCGCTCCGGCGCTGCCGCGTCTGTCCCCGCAACTGCGACGTCGACCGTCTGGCCGACCGGAAGATGGCCTGCAAGGTCGGCCGCAAGGCGCGCGTCTCGTCGTTCTTCGCCCATTTCGGCGAGGAAGACTGCCTGCGCGGCTACAACGGCTCGGGCACCATCTTCTTCGCCTTCTGCAACCTGCGCTGCGTCTTCTGCCAGAACTGGGAAACGTCGCAGGAAGGCAACGGTGACGAGGTCGACGCGAAAGAGCTCGCTGCGATCATGCTCGAGCTGCAGCGGCGGGGCTGTCACAACATCAACTTCGTCACGCCCGAGCACGTGGTGCCGCAGATTCTCGAGGCGCTCCCCATCGCCATCGACGGCGGGCTGAAGCTGCCGCTCGTCTACAACACATCGGGCTACGACTCGATGGAGAGCCTCCGCTGGCTCGACGGCGTCATCGACATCTACATGCCCGACTTCAAGTATTGGCGCGCGGAGTCGGCGGCGAAGTACCTCAAGGCGGCCGATTACCCCGAGGTCGCGCGAGCCGTCATCCGCGAGATGCACCGGCAGGTGGGCCCACTGCGCTTCGACGCCGAGGGGCTCGCATTCCGCGGGCTCTTGGTACGCCACCTCGTCATGCCCGGAGCGCTCGACGAAACGAAGGAGATTCTCGCCTGGCTGTCGACCGAGCTCGGCGCGGACACGTACGTCAACGTGATGGACCAGTACCACCCCGACGGACGCGTGTTGCGCGAGCCGCACCGTTTCGCCGAGCTGACGCGGCCGACGACCGCGGCCGAGCATCGGCGCGCGCTCGAGCTCGCCGCCCAGGTCGGCCTGAGCCGCATCGACGAGCGCCGTCCGCATCCCCGGTTGCTCGCGCGGCGGCCGTCATTCTCGCCGTAGGCCACCGGCGCTTTTCCTCTGTTGACGCGCCAGGTTGCAACCGCTACGAGGTTCTGTTCCCCAACGCATTCGCGATGCCCGACGACACCACCCAGACGCCGTCTCAGCCCAGTGGCGGCAACGGCAACATCGGCAACCTGATCCCCGTGTCCATCGAGGACGAGATGCGCCGCTCGTACCTCGACTACTCGATGAGCGTCATCATCGGGCGGGCGCTCCCGGACGTGCGCGACGGCCTCAAGCCCGTGCACCGCCGCGTGCTGTACGCGATGCACGAGCTGGGCAACACGCACAACCGGCCCTTCAAGAAGTCCGCCCGCGTGGTGGGCGACGTCATCGGTAAGTACCACCCGCACGGGGACACCGCGGTCTACGACGCGCTGGTGCGCCTGGCGCAGCCGTGGTCGATGCGCTACCCGCTCGTCGAGGGCCAGGGCAACTTCGGCTCCATCGACGGCGACGCGCCCGCGGCCATGCGCTACACCGAGGTGCGCATGGAGCGGCTCGCCGAGGAGCTGCTCGCCGACATCGACAAGGAGACCGTCGACTTCGGCCCCAACTACGACGGCCAGCAAAAGGAGCCGCTCGTTCTTCCGGCCCGCTTCCCCAACCTGCTCGTCAACGGCAGCGCGGGCATCGCGGTGGGCATGGCGACGAACATTCCTCCGCACAACATGCGCGAGGTCATCGCCGCCACCATCCACCTCATCGACAACCCCAAGGCCACCGTCGCCGACCTGATGAAGCTCATCCCCGGGCCGGACTTCCCCACCCGCGGGCTCATCGCCGGGCGCGACGGCATCGTGAAGGCCTACGAGACCGGCCGCGGGCAGATCGTGATGCGCGCCCGCACGGAGATCGAGACCGACAAGAAGCGGGACCGCGAGGCCATCGTCGTCACCGAGATTCCCTACCAGGTGAACAAGGCGCGGCTCATCGAACGCATCGCCGAGCTGGTGCGGGAGAAGAAGCTCGACGGAGTGGCCGACATTCGCGACGAGTCGGACCGCGAGAAGGAAGTCCGCATCGTCATCGAGCTCAAGCGCGACGCCAACGCGGGCGTGGTGCTGAACAACCTCTACGCCAACACCCCGATGCAATCGAGCTTCGGGGTGGTGCTGCTCGCCATCGACCATGGTCAGCCGCGCACGCTGACGCTGAAGGGCATTCTCGAGCGGTTCGTGCTCCACCGGCGCGAGGTGGTGACGCGGCGCAGCCGCTTCGAGCTGAAGAAGGCCGAGTCCCGGCTGCACATCGTCGAGGGCCTGCTCGTCGCGCAGGACATCATCGACCACGTCATCTCCATCATCCGCAAGTCGGCCGACGTCGACGAGGCGCGGTGGGGCCTGGTGAACGTGCTCTCGCCCGCGCTGTACGAGCACCCCAAGTTCAAGGACCTGCCGAGAATCGACCTGGCGAAGGCCCAGGCCCAGCTCGATGAATTGGCCCAGCGCGCCCGAAACGACCTCTCGGGCGACAAGCCGCCGACGCCGTACGGCGGGCTGGCCCGAAGCTACGTGGGCAGCGGCTTCTCCGAAGAGCAGGCCAAGAACATTCTCGACATGCGCCTGCAGCGCCTCACCGGCATGCAGCGCGAGGAGCTGTACAAGGAGATGCTGGCGCTCTTGCGCGACATCGCCCGGCTCAAGGAGATCTTGAGCAACGAGCAGACGCTCCTCGAGGTGATCAAGGCCGAGCTTCGCGAGGTGGCCGAGCGCTACGGCGACGAGCGGCGCACGGAGATCGTCGGCGCGGTGGGGGAGATCTCCACCGAGGACCTCATCGCCGACGAGCCGATGGTGGTGACGCTCTCGCACGCCGGCTACATCAAGCGGAGCCCCCTGGCCGAGTACCGCGCGCAAAGGCGGGGCGGCCGCGGCAAGACCGGAGCGGCGACGAAGGAAGACGATTTCGTCCGCGACGTCTTCATCGCCTCCACGCACGCGTACCTGATGCCCATCACCACCCGGGGCCGGCTGTACTGGCTCAAGGTGCACGACGTGCCGCTCGCCAGCCGGGCGGCGCGGGGCAAGGCCATCGTCAACCTGGTGCAGTTCCAGCCCGACGAGAAGCTGAACCAGGTGCTGGTGACGCGCGAGTTCTCCGAGAACCGCTACGTCTTCTTCGTCACCCGGCGCGGCCTGGTGAAGAAGACCGACCTCACGGCGTACGCCAACGTTCGCTCGAGCGGCATCATCGCCCTGTCCATCGAGGACGGAGACAGCCTGGTGGCGGTGAAGATCACCGACGGCACCAAAGACATCCTCTTGGCGACGGCCCAGGGCATGTCGATTCGCTTCCCCGAGTCCGAGGTGCGGTCGATGGGCCGGGCGGCGTACGGTGTGAAGGGCATCACGCTCGAGGAGGGCGACGAGGTGGTCGCCGCCGACGTGGTGGAGCCGGGCACGACCATTCTCACGGTCACCGAGAACGGCTACGGCAAGCGCACCGAGGAATCCGAGTACCGGGTCCAGGGCAGAGGCGGCAAGGGCATCATCGACATCAAGACCACCGAGCGGAACGGCCGCGTCGTGGGCCTGGTGCAGGTGAAGGACGACGACCAGGTGATGCTCGTGACCAACGGCGGCATGTTGATCCGCCTCAAGGTGCGGGAGATCTCCGTCATCGGCCGGAACACGCAGGGCGTGCGGCTGATCAGCCTCGAGAGCGCGCAGGAGAAGGTGGCGGCCATCTCGCGGGTGCCGGAAGGCGAGCGCGAGGATGGAGACGGCGGCGCTGCCGAGGGCGCCTCAGGCGAGGGCGAGGCCCCCCGCCCGGCGGGCGCAGCACCCGAAGGCACAGACGAGTCGGACGCGGGCGGCTCGACGGAGCCCTCGGACGAGCCGACGGCCTGACGGTAGACGTCAGGTTCAACGGACGGGAGAGGGAGCGCGAGCGTTGGCGGGCTCGGCGCGGGCGGGTGTGGTGCTCGGTAGCGCCGCGGCCGATGCGATATGCCTTTCGCCATGTCCGAGCTCCGCGAGCGGCCGGCCGACCCTCCGTCATCCATCGGCGCGGCCGAGCTGGCGGGCTATTTGACCGAGCTCGGGGCGAGGCTTCTGAGTTACGGCTGCTCCACGCAGCGCCTCGAGGAGCTGGTCCGCACCATCGCCCGCATCGAGGGCTTCGAGGCGCAGGCGTTCGCCATCCCCACCGGGCTGTTCGTCTCCGTCTCCGGCCCCGACGGAGAGTCGGCGCACATCCGCATGCGGCGGGTCGAGGACTGGGCCGTCGACCTCGACCGGCTCACCGAGATCGACCGCATCCTGAACGACGTCGTCGACCGGAAGCTCTCCATCCATGCCGCGCGGCTCGAGCTGAGGGCGCTGCCGTCGAGGAAGCCGCCCTACCCTTTGTGGGCCGTGTTCCTCGCGTCCGCCATCTCGACGGCGATGTCCGCGGTGTTCTTCCGGGGGCGGCTCGCGGAGATGGCGGCGGCGGCGGTGGGCGGGCTGTGCGTGAGCGGGCTCAACGCGTGGCTCCGGCGCAACCCGTCGGCGCGGTTTCTCGCCAACTTCCTCGGAGGCATCATCGCCGGAGCGCTCGCCTGGGGCGCCAGCGTCCTCGTGCCCGGCCTGTCGCGCGAGGTGGTGGTGCTCTCGGTCGTCATCCTCCTCGTGCCTGGCATGACGCTCACCACCGGGCTCACCGAGCTCACCTACAAGAACCTCGTCTCGGGCACCGGCCGCCTGATGGAGGCGATGGTCGTCTTCCTCTCGCTCATCTTCGGCATCGCGCTCGTCGTCGGGGTCGAGAGCCGGCTCGGGCTGTCCGCTCCGGCGGTGGCGATTCCTCCGCGCGAGCCGCTGGGCTTCCTCTGGAACGCGGGCGCGCTGCTGTTGGCGTCGCTCTCCATCGGCGTGCTGGTGCGCGTGCCCCGGCGCTACCTCTACACCGCGGTCGGATCATGCGGCGTGGGCTGGGTGGTGACGGCGCTGGCCTCGCGCGTTCTGCCCGGCCACCTCACCGCCTTCGCCGCCTCGCTCGGCACCTGCCTCTTCGCCAACGCGCTGGCCCGCGCCACCCAGCGGCCCTCGCAGGTCTTCATCATCCCCGGGCTGGTGCTGCTCGTGCCCGGCAGCTTCGGCTTTCGCTCGCTCGAGTCACTCTTGCGCGGAGACTTCATCGGCGGCGCCTCGCACGGCTTCGAGATGTTCCTCATCGCGGGCGCATTGGTGGCGGGCATCCTCGCCGCGCGCGTCATCTTCCCTCCGCGGAAGATTCTCTGACGACGACGGCATGACCTCGCAATCGAGAGAGCCTCCCATGCGTAGGAAGGACATGAACCTCGTCCAGACCCGGAGCCTCGGCTCGAGGGTGGTGTCCTATTTCCGCGACCCGGCCGTGTCGGCGTGGCGGAAGCTGGCCGGGGTGGCCGCCCTCGCGTACCTCTTCTTGCCCATCGACGCCGTGCCCGACGTCGTCCCCATCGTCGGCTGGCTCGACGATTTGGGCATCGTCTCGGCGGCCGCCTGGTTCGTCGTCCGCGAGATTCAGCGGCACCGCCCCGAGGGGAAGTAATCGGTCCTTGCGATGACCGACCCGGTTTTCTAGGGTCCGCGCTCATCGGAGGACGAGACATGCGACGAGTCTGGGTTCTGTCGGTCGCGCTGTTGGCTTGCCCCAAGGAGGAGAAGGCCGTCGAGCCGAAGCCCCAGCCGGTGGCGCAGGTGGTGGATGCGGGCGCTCCCGAGCCGAAGGTCGAGCTGCCCCCCGCGCCAGAGGTGCCGAAGTCGCCGCTGGGCCTGCCCGAGCGCGAGGGCGAGAAGCCGTCGGCCGAGAAGGTGGCGTTGGGCCACATGCTGTTCTTCGACAAGCGGCTCTCGAAGGACGGAACCCTGTCCTGCGAGAGCTGCCACCACGTCGAGAAGGGCTACACCTCGGGCAACGGGCTCGACGCCAAGGTGGGCGGCGCGCTGAACAAGCGGCACGCGCCGGCGGTGACGAACCTCGCCTGGCACCTCAACGGCTACTACTGGGACGCGCGGGCTCCGACGCTGGAGGCGGTGTCGCTGGCGGCGTGGAGGGGCCAGCTGGGAGCGGAGCCCGCCGAGGTGGCGAAGAAGCTGAACGCCATTCCCGCGTACAAGGCGCACTTCCAGCGCGCGTTCGGCTCTGACGCGACGCCCGAGAACATCACCCAGGCGCTGGCGGCGTTCTTCCTCGCGCTGCAGAGCGGCAACTCGCCGTGGGACCGCTTCGAGGCCGGCCAGCAGGACGCGGTGAGCAAGGAGGCGCAGGAGGGCTTCGAGGTGTTCAAGAAGGCCGGGTGCGCGCTGTGCCACGCTCCGCCGCTGTACACCGATTGGGACTTCCACAACGTCGGCATCGGGTGGGATCCGAAGGAGAAGAAGTTCGCCGACGAGGGCCGCAAGGACGCCACCAAGGACGAGAAGGACATCGGCAAGTTCAAGACGCCGTCGCTGCGTGACGTGGCCAAGACGGCGCCGTACTTCCACGACGGCAGCGTGGCCACCCTGGAAGAGGCCATCGAGCTCATGGCCTCGGGCGGGAAGAAGAACCCGCACCTCGACCCCAAGCTCAAGCCGGCGAAGCTGACGAAGAAGCAGAAAGCCGCGCTCAAGGCGTTCCTCGAGTCGCTCTCGGGCGAGGTGACCTTCACCGCCGCGCCGCAGCTGCCGTAGCGCCCTGAAGGTCTACCTGCCAGCGCTGGTCCGCGCGCTCGAGGGGCGCATTGCGCGCGATGGGTGGGGCGAGCCCACGGGCGTGCTGGTGGACAACGCGATGGACGCGATGGAAGCGGGAGCCGCTCCGGATTCGGCCGGCAACGGGCACGGCGAAGCTCGAGGCGCGACTGGCCCCGCGGCCGAGCTGTCGGTCGCGGGGCAACCGGGCCTGGCGGCCCCTGGGCATTCCTCGCCAAGAGGCCGATCACGGAAGCATTCCTGCGCCGCCTGGGCTCGGCGGGAAGAGCTCTCCTCAAGAAGGTGACGTGAATGCCGGGCTTGCGCACCGCCTGCCCCTTGCGGCGGCCCCACTGCACTGCTCAAGTACGCCGCCCGTGGGCATTTCCTACTCCGTGCTGCTCGCGGTGATCGCGGCGGGCAGCCTCGAGTCCGTGCGCGAGAGCGGCGAGCTGCGCTGGGGTGCCGACGCGCAGGGCGGCGCTCCGTACGTCTTTCAGGACCCGATGAATCCGAACCACCTCATCGGCTTCGAGGTGGACCTGGCGGACGCTCTGGCGAAGCGGCTGGGAGTGCGCGCGCGCCCGGTGCAGGGCCAGTGGGACAAGCTGCTCGAGCTTCTCGACCGCGGCGACTTCGACGTGGCCCTGAACGGCATCGAGGTGGCCGAGGAGAAGCGGCGGGTGGCCCTGCTCACGCGGCCCTACTTCGTGGCCACCGAGCGGCTCACCGTGCGCCGGGGAGATCCGAGCGCTCCGCGCACGCTCGAGCAGCTCAAGGGCCGGCCGGTGGGAACGCTGCCGGGCTCGCTGGCCGAACGCATCTTGTCGAGCGCGGGCGCGGACGTGCGCACGTACGACGGCGGGCAGAACGAGATCTACGAGGATTTGAAGCTCGGGCGCATCGACGCGGTGCTGCTGGATGCGCCGGTGGCGAAGTACTACGGGCAGATCGACTCCGCGTTCGAGGAGGTCGAGGCCTCGTTCGGCGAGGTGCGCTACGCCATCGCGGTGAAGCGCGGAGACGAGGCGCTGCGCGACGCATTGGACGAGGCGCTCGAGGCGCTCTCGCGCGAGGGCACGCTCGAGGCCATCTACCAGCGCTGGGGGTTGTGGAACGAGGAGACCGCGCGGCTCTTCGGAGTGCCCTACGTCGCGCCGGAAGTGGCGCCCGAGTTCGAGCGGTGGCGGGCAGCGGTGGGCGAGCTGCCGCCGCTCTGGGAGCGCATCCGCACGCGGTACCCGTCGGTGCTGCCGCTGTTTCTGCGCGGAGCGGGAATGACGTTGGCTCTGTCGCTGACGGCGATGGCATTGGCCGTCTCGCTGGGCGTGGTGCTGGCGTCGGCGCGGAGCTTCGGGCCCAAGCCGACCCGTGCACTGTGCGTCGGCTACATCGAGTTCTTCCGCGGCACGCCGCTCTTGATTCAGCTGACGATGGTGTACTTCGGGCTGCCCGAGCTCGGGCTCAAGCTGGATCCGTTCGTGGCCGGCTGGCTGGCGTTGGGGCTGAACTACGCAGCGGCGGAGGCGGAGAACTACCGGGCCGGCTTCGAGAGCGTACCCGCCGGGCAGCTCGAGGCGGCGCGGGTGCTCGGGCTGACCCGGTGGCAGGCATTGCGCTTCGTGGTGGGTCCGCAGGCGGTGCGCATCAGCATTCCGCCGATGACGAACGACTTCATCGCGCTGCTCAAGGACAGCTCGCTGGTGTCGCTGGTGACGCTGACCGAGCTGACGAAGACGTATGTGAGCCTGGCCAACTCCATGCGGGACCACCTCGGGCTCGGGCTGTTGGTGGCGCTGTGGTACTTGGCGATCGGGCTTCCGTTCGCGCACCTGGCGAAGCGGGCCGAGGCGTACTTCGGGCGGCATCTCAAGAGGGTGTCGGCGTGAAGCTGAAGGTGAGCGGGCTTTGGCGCCATCACCATGGCGCGGCCGAGCCCACGCTGCGCAGCCTTTCGTTCGAGCTGTCGGCGGGGACGCTTCTGGCCGTGCTGGGCCGGAGCGGCGCGGGGAAGAGCACGCTGCTCCGGTGCCTGGTGGGCCTCGAGCCGTTCGAGCGCGGCACGGTGGAGGTGGAAGAGGTGAAGGTGCTCGGCACCGAGGAGTCGGCTGCGGCCGAGCGCGAGAGGGCGTTGGCGAAGGTTCGCGAGCGGGTAGGCCTCGTGTTCCAGACGTTCGAGCTCTTCCCGCACCTCACCACGCTCGAGAACGTGGCGCTGGCGCCGATGAAGGTGCGCGGGGAGAGCCGCGAGAAGGCCGAGGCGCGAGCGAGGGAGCTGCTCGCGCGCCTCGGGCTTCAGGAGAAGGAGCGGGTCTGGCCCGACCAGCTCTCGGGCGGTCAGAGGCAGCGGGTGGCAATCGCCCGGGCGCTGGCCATGGAGCCCAAGGTGCTCCTGTACGACGAGCCGACGAGCGCGCTGGATCCGTCGCTGAAGAGCGAGGTGGTGCAGACGCTGAAGCGCGTGGACGCCACCGGAGTGACGCAGGTGGTGGTGACGCACGACTTGAAGCTGGCCCGGGCGGCCGAGCACGTCTACGTGATGGAACACGGGCAGATCATCGAGAGCGGCCCTCCCGAGAAGGTGCTGGACGCTCCCGAGCACGAGGCCACCCGGAAGCTGCTGTCGATCTGGAACGACTAGCCTTCGGCCAGAAGGGCGCAGGCGGCGGGAAGGCCCGCAGCGTCAGGAGCTGTTCTCCCTTGACGTCGTGGAGCGAGGCCCGTAGATGGGCGTCCGCTCTTCGCCCAGGTAGCTCAGTTGGTAGAGCAGGGGACTGAAAATCCCCGTGTCGGCGGTTCGATTCCGTCCCTGGGCACTTCCCGTTCGCCGCGGCCGAGGTGTCAGGGGCCGAGCCCGACCCACACCTCGCCGTCGCGGTAGATTTCCTTCTTCCAGATCGGCGCGTCCTGCTTGAGCCGGTCGATGACGTGCTCGCAGGCCCGAAACGCCTCCTTGCGGTGGGGAGATGCGGCCGCGATGACCACCGCCGCATCTCCCGGGTACAGGACGCCGACGCGATGCACCACCGCCACCCTCGTCCCGGGCCATCGTTCGGCGGCCTCGGCGGCGATCTCCCGGAATTTCCGCTCGGCCATCGGCGCGTACGCCTCGTACTCGAGCCGCACCACCTCGCGCCCGCGGGTCTGGCTGCGCACCGAGCCGGTGAACGTCACCAGCCCGCCGTAGGCCTCTCCGCTCACCGCGCGAACGACCTCGTCGAGCGACAGCGGCTGGTCCGTCACGCGGAACGTCCCCGAGCCTCCGGCCACCGGCGGAATCAGCGCCACCTCCGCGCCGTCGGGCACCACGTCCTCGAGCCGGGCGAACTCCTGGTTGACCGCCACCCGCAGGTGTTTGAGCAAGGGCGAAAGCTCGGCGCGCCTCGCCGCGATCGCCTCGAGCAGCGCCGAAACCGGCGCCCCGTCGGGAAGCTCGAGCTCGTCGTGCGAGAGCCCGGTGCGTTCGCGGGCCGCTCCGAACAGGAGAATCTTCACCCGCATCAGCGCATCACCCGCGCAATCGACAGGAGCGCCGAATCGAGGTCGGCGCCCTCGGCCTTGGCTGCCGGCAGGTTCACCACCACCATCGACTTCGACGAGCGCGGCATCAGCCCCACCGCCAGCCCGCCCTGCACGTACTCTTCGGTCGCGGTCACCGACAGAACCGAGCGCTTGCGCGTCACCGCCGAGATCTGGCCGATGTGGTCGTCGAGCCCCGGACAGACGTAGACCGCCGAAGCCTTCTCGGAAACGAGCTTCGAATCGAACGACGAGGCGTCGCCGTACGCCATCGAGACCACCCGCATCGGCAGCCCCAGCGCCGCGCCCCGACGGCGGATTTCGTCGAGCTTGGCGGCCACCGCCGACCCCACCGCCTCAGAGCCGGCGTCGCCGCTCCGGTAGACGACCGCCACCGTCAGCTCGGCGCCGGCGCGCGACTTCAACGCCCGGTCGTACGACAACACGCGCATGAAGAGCACTGCCAACTGGCCCGGCTGCTGCGCGTACGCTTGGCCTCTGACCGCGAGGGCCGCAGCCAGAGCGATGCCGAACGTCGCCGCGACGGTTCTCTTGGTCGGCCGATGAGAGCTCATGTGCACGATGAAGTAACCAGGTTCCGTCCAGTGTATGCCAGCTATTCCGGCCCGGCAGCGACCGGGTCGAGCCTATCGACGCGGTGGTGGTGCTCCTTGTTCAATTCGCAGCTCTTGCGCCTCGCGCGACGAACGACGCTCGGTCTCGAGCCCGCTACAGCTTGAGCGCCACGGAGGCCAGGACGCGCCGGCCGACCTGGTGGCGCGGCCACTCGAAGTGCGAATGGTCGAGCACGTTGAACCCGTCGAGCGACACTTCGCCGATGTCCCGGGGCAGCGGCATGGCGACCCGCGCCGTCAGCACCGACCAGGACGGAATCGTCTTGAGCGCGCCGCTGACGTACGCCGCCGTCACGTCCGACCAGTCGTAGTAGACGCTGACCGCAAGGCCCTTCAGCGCCGTCCCGCCGAGCGTGTACCGGCCACCCACCGAGAACTTGTTCCGCGGAGCATTGCGGTGGGCCGCGCTCTCCCTGCGCTTCGACGTCGCTTCATCGGTGATCACCTCGGCCTGGGAGTTGAGCCGCGTGTAGCTGCCCTGCAGGGCGAGCCCGGTGATGGGCCGCACCTCGCCGAAGATCTCGGCCCCCAGCGTGCTCACGTTCGCCTGGTTGTGGTACTCGAGGAACGACAGCGACCGGTCGTAGCCCGGCCCGAGCGCGGCGGTCACCCGCTCGTCGAACCCGCGCGCCGCGACGCGCTCATCGGTGACCTCGACCATCTCGATCTGTCGCTCGAGCCGCGCCGCGAAGACGTTGGCGCCCGCGCGCAACAGCTGCGAGTCCCAGAGGTAGCCGAACTCGACCTGGTTCAGCCGCTCGTCCGTGAGCTCGGGGTTTCCGAAGTAGTAGCCGCGCTTGCTCTTGCTCGAGTCCTCGATGAACACCAGGTCCAGGCCCAGCTCGTAGACGTTCGGCGCGCGGGCCGCCGAGTAGGCCGAGGCCCGCACCGAGCTGTTCTCGTTGATGCGGTAGACGGCGCTCGCGGTCGGCGACAACAGCAGCTTCTGGTGGAAGCCCAGGTCGGCGCGGCCACCCGCGAACAGGCGCAGGTTCCTCACCGGGCTGATCGACGGCAGCGCGTACAGGCCGCCCGTCGCGCGCTGGAAGGGCTGCGAGAGCATGCGCACGTCGCCCGTGGCCGTGTACTGCACCTCGACGCCCGAGACGAGCTGACCCTCGACGGCTTCGAACATCGGCCCGCTGAACTGGCTGTTGAGCATCCACGTGTCGCGGCTCAGCCGGTGCGGGCTCGCTCCCTGCAGGGGAGTGGTGCTGCCGGGCAGAACACCCGCCTTCGCAATCTCGCGCGCCCCCACGAGGTCGCTCTTGCCCTGGTTGAACGTCAGCTGCGTGCGCAGGCTGTAATGCCGGCCGGTCAGCACGTCGCCGCCCAGGGTCAGCTCGTGCGCCGCCGACGCCGAGACGTTGCGCAGCGCGACCTCCTGCTCGCAGATCTTGTCCGGGAAGCGGAGCATGCCGTCGAACGTCATCAGCGAGGCCGTGCCCTCGAAGTTGTGAGAGCCGACGCGCTTGCTGACCTTGGCGGACGCCGTGTAGTGCTGGTCGACCAGGAGGTTGGCGCGCTTGGCCCCGTCCTCGCCCGCGTCCTTGAGCTCGGGCCCTTCACCGACGATGACCTGGCGATCGGCGAACTGGTGGGTGCGCTGCGTCTCGAACGAGAGTCGGTAGAAGCCGCGGTCCAGGAGCCCCGCCGCGGTCGCGCTGGCGTAGCGGAACTGGTTCTCCCCGGCCGAGAGCTTCGCGTCGAGCTCGGTCGCGGTGGGCCGCCGCGTGACGATGTTGATGGCTCCGGCGATGGCGTTGGCGCCGTACAGCGCCGCCGGGTTCCTCAGCAGCTGAATTTCGCTGATCTCCCGCATCGAAACCGGCAGCTGGGTGAACGTCTTCACCCCGAAGAAGTCCATTTCGATGGGGCGCCCGTCGACCAGCACCGCCAACCGTTGCGAGTCGAACGGGTTGGAGCCGCGCAGCCCGACGAGCGGCTGGCTCGCGGTCACCATCGTGACGTCCCCCCCGGGCAGGCCCCGCATGGCCTCGGTGATGTTCATCGCGCCGCGGGCGTCCATCTGCTCGCGGGTCACCACGCTGACCGCGCCGGGCACCGACAGGATGTCCTGCGTCCCGCCGGCGGCCACGTACTCGCGGAGCGCATCGTCGAGGAACAGCGACAGCTCCTGCCAGGCCCGGTCGGTCTGCGAAGCGGCCTCCACCGAGGTGGCCGGGGCCGCCGCTTGCGGTCTTGCCGGAGGAGTCGGCCCCGGTGGCGCAGGCGCTGGTTCCGCCGGCGGGGCGGGCGCTTCCTCCGCCGGCGGTGCGGCAGGCGCTTCCTCCGCCGGTGGCGCAGCGGGCGCTTCTTCCGCCGGAGGCGCGTTCGGCGCCGGTTGGTCGCTCGAAGATGGGGGATCGGACGCGGCGGCGACGAGAGGGACTACGGCCAACAACGCCCACACCCGTGTCGACGTCATTCGATGGTCCTCCGTCGCCGTCTCCGGGCCGCACCGGTGTCATCGCTGTGTGCCGACCAATCTCTTGTAGACGGGTCGGATTGCGGATCGGTAACATTCGCCGTCGCTTTCGACCCTCCGAGCGTTGCGACGGGGCGGCGCGGTCGAAGAGCCACCGAAATGACCACCGACGAGGGACGCGAGCAGCACCCGCCGATCGCGGACGAGGCCGAATCGCTCGCCGAGGTGGGCCGCGACCCCGACGCGCGGCAATCGCACGAGCGCCCCGCCGCAGCCACCGCGGCGTTTCTCGTCTTCCGCGTGGGAGCTCACTGGTACGCGTTCGCGGCCGAGACCGTCGGCGAGGTGGTGCCGCAGTCGCGGCCGGTGCGCGTGCCGGGAGCTCCGGGGTTCGTGCGCGGCGTCATCAACACCGCCGGGCGCGTGTGCACGGTGGTGGACGTGGCGCCGCTGCTCGGCGAGGAACGGTCGGCCGGCGAAGGCGAGGCGGTCGCCCGCTTCGTCGTGCTCGAGGTCGACGGCCTGTCGATGGCGGTCGCCGCCGACGAGGTGGCCGGAGTGATCCAGGTCGAGCTGCCCACCGTCGAGCGCACTCCCGGAGAGGGCCCGGCGGTGGCGAAGCTCGTCGACGGACAGCGGCTGATTTGCGTGCTCGACGGTGCCAGCCTGGTGACGCTGGCCGAATCGCGGGTCAACGGCGGCTGATGGAGATTCTCACCCTCGAGCTCGGCGACTCCGCGTTCGCGTTCGCCTGCCGCGACGTCGAATCGGTGGTGGCCTGGCCCTGCGACGCGCGGTGGCCGGTGAGGTCTCTGGCCGAGACCCTGGGCCTGCCGGCACCCGAGCCGACCCGCGCCATCGTCGTGTCATCGCCGCGCGGGGCCGTCGCGTTCGCGGTGCCGAAGAGCCCGCTCCAGCGCACCGCACCGCCCGAAGCGCTGTACCGCGTGCCCAGGCTGCTCCGCCGCTTCGGTGCACCGCCGTGGGTGGCCGGTTTCTGCTGGCTCGATGGCGTCGAGGCGGTGTTCGTCGATCTCAAGCAGCTCGCGCAGCAATCGTTCTCCGAGGCAACCCCATGACACGCCAGTGGCGAGTGAATACTCA
>FWPU01008185.1_pt1 | contig 18168 bp, 19 predicted proteins | sample 2228361 | NCBI WGS metagenome assembly FWPU01 (sample SAMEA103939777, study PRJEB20133) | metagenome
CGCACACGGCTCCGATACCGACTGCACATTCACCCCGTTGCTATCGGTCGGGTAAAACTCGGCAGGCACACCATTCGTTCCCATCATCACCCACTCACCGCCTGAATAGCGGAACTGCCAGTTTGTATTGTACCCCAGCGCATTCCCAGCAGGCAAGTAGTCTTCCACACTCGTCCAACTCCCATTCCCCATCGCCCGTTGATAGACCCTCATTGGCGTTCCACCACACCCAATCCGACACAAGTACCGATACTCCTGCCCGTTCAGATAGTCCTTCTTCCACACTTTCCCACCATCGCTATTATACCCATACTCGTATGCCACCTGTTTGTTCCCGTTTCCATAGTCTCGCTCTATCCGCACCAAGCGACCTTCCTCGTCATAACCGAACGCACGGTCATACCCTGTGTTCGGCTCAGTCCACCGCGCCAAAGTACCCTCGGGGTTCCACTCAAACTCGTTCACTTCACCAGTCTGCAAGTCCAACACACTCTCCAAACGACCCGATACCTCGTCGTACAAGTACAACTCCAAGTGCGAACCGTTCAGCGCATCACTCCGACTAACCGAATAACGGCTCCCGTCAGGATTATACTCGTAGTTTCGCGAATATGTCACCTGACCCGTCCGAGCCTCACTCTGCAACCGACCCGATGGCGTGTAAGTATACACCGTCGTGTCCCCACTCGCACGCTCCACACTCTGCTCCACCCGACCCAACAGGTCATAGGTGTACTCATAGCCTATCAGCAGACTGTTGTCCGCCAGCCGCTTGTGCTCCACCTTCCACAGATTTCCTCTTTGCGATGGAGTATCCGAACCGTAGTAAGTGTGCTCCACGTAACTCCCGTTCGGATAGTACTCCTTCTTCAGCCGTCCTGTTGAAAGTTCATACTCGTACACTACCTGTCCCCGATAGTCGCCTATCGTCTGCACCCGACCCAGCGCATCATAGGTCGTCTCTATCGTGCGGATTGCCTGATTGCTCGCGTTCAACTCCCGCTCATACCGCTTCCTCCCTGCATTATCATACTCTGCCGACACCGCCACGACCTCTATCCCATCGCCACAACAGCCCCGCTGTTCGCGCACACGACCCCACGCATCATAAGCATAGTCTCGACGCCCGGCACCGTCCTGAACCCACAGCCGACGGTTCTCACCGTCCCAGCCCATCGACACATCCCCACTGCGCGGATAGTCTATCCCACGCACACGACCCCAGTTGTCATAGGTGTAGGTGGTCACCTCGCTCCCATCCGCCACCTGCACCTCCCGACGCACCAGCCAGCCTGCACCCCCATAGTCCATCCGCCGCCAGTAGCCACCTGGTGCCACCACCTCTCTCACCTGACCCCGACGCGCCAAGTTCGGGTCATCGGCAGAGTAGTACTTGGTCTCCGTCTCCCGACCCAACGGGTCTACCACCTTCCGAACTTGCCCGTACGCAGGCTCGCCCAACTCGTAGTCGTACACATACTGCGTGATTGCCCCTTCAGGGTCTTTCACGCTCTTGATATCGCCATAATCGGTGTAGGTGTACTCCCACACATGTCCCAGCGCATCGGTCGTCTTCCACAGGCGGTCGGTGCCCGTGTAGTAGGTGTAGGTCGTCCTCGCCCCGTTCGGTTCTTTGCTCCAGAGCAACTTGCCGTCGGTATCATAATTCCATTCCCACACCAGCCCCGCCGGGTCTTGACGCTTCACCACCTGATACTGCCCGTTGTACCACAAGCGCGTAATAAGGCGGGCGGTCGTATTATTGCCACCCTGCGTTATCCGCACCACCACAGGCGACGCAAAGCCATATTCCACCCACACCCCTGTCGGGTCGGTCCACCGACTCTGCCCCGACTCAACTACCTCATCACCGCCTATCACTCCAAGAGCCGAATAGCTTGCCGTCCACTGATTGCCCGATGGATCTTTGAACCATTTGAGCACATCGCTCGTCGCCGATAGATACCCATACTGCCACACCTTGCCCAACCGATCCGTCCACCTGATGACATTCCCCCGACCGTTGTAGCCAAAGACAACCTCGTACTGACGGTTCTGGTTATTTTCGTCCTGCACCATAGGATAGCGCACCCGCTCCAACCGACCGCTTGAGTAGACCAGCTCCCACTCCCGTCCGCTAAAATCGCGCACCTTCCACAGCCGTCCACTGGCATAGGTCAAGGTCATCTCCCGCCCGTAGCGGTCAATCACTCGGCTCAGTTGCCCGTTCGTGTAAACAAGCTCTGTCCTGCGCCCATAAGCGTCCTCTATCGCTTGTAGCCAGCGGGTCGTGCCCGCGCTACTAAACAGCCACCGCGCCTCGTTGCTGTGATGACGGAGCTGATAGCGTCCATCGCTCAAACGCTCCAAGCGTTCAAACCGTCCTTTGGGAGCACTGAAAACGCCATCCCCATCAGGGTCGGTGAACACCCAGCGCGACCCATCGCCCTCATACAAGACTGCTTGCGTCTGGGTGCTGTTCAGCGACAAGAACACATTCCAGTTGTGCGTCCACTTCGGGGCAATCGGCGAGGCGAGGGAAGACGAGGCTTGCGAGTTGAAAATCAACACGAAGGGCAGACCGCCTGTGCCCAAAGGCAGTTGGAGCGTGAGATTGCCGTTGCCGAGGTTCACGACGCCCCCATACACCCCTGCACTGGCACCCCAAGCAGGGGGCAGTCCTGGCGCAGGGGCAAGAGGTGGGGTCTCTTTAGGCTGAAGCTGAATCTGCATCAGCCACGATGCTACCCGCGCACTGAAAGGCACCCCAGGTAGCGAAGCAACCGATACTTTCGGACGCGCTTTCGCCAGCTCTGTGCTGGCAACCGCAGGGAGCAGGTTGAGGTGTACCATCAGCAGGGTGAAAAAGAGGGCTAACAGTCGCCCTCAGCGCCCCATGAGCAAGGAGCGAACACCGCGCAAGTCAAAACGAACACGCAGGCTCTGCTGTTGGCTCACTCTCATCTCTTTCCAAAGGCTCATCGCTTGCATCGTCTTCCCTCCTGAATAAGAGTGCCAAGACGATACCCGCTTTCCTCACCCCTTTGCATAGGCAAATTGTACTAAATCGCCAAATAGGTAAAAATACTCAGTCATGAGTAAATTTACCTATAGCCCCACCCCAAAACAACGCCCGAAAAGGCTCGATTCGGGCAAAGCGTAGGTAAATTTACCTATGACTAGGTAAATTTACTCATGGGGCACATTGCACGATTTACTCATTCGGTAGGTAAATTTACCTATCGGTGGCAGGAACAGAGCCGACGAGGGCGAACCCACTGCCCAGTGGAAGTGTTCGCATGAGAGACTCGACAGTGAAAGTGAGACTGTGGTGCGCGGACCCTTGTCTTCGGGACTATCTTCAGCGCATGTTGGAACGGTGTGGAGAGATTCAGGTTGTGCTGCCCCCCCCCCGCTGAACCTGCAGAGGCAGAGGCGGTGGTGGATGGTTTTTTGACGCCGTTGGAGGTGTCGCGGTTGCAGAGTTTGGCGGATTATGGCACGGTGGCGAAGGCGGCGCGTGTGTTGTGTATCAGCGAGCGCACTTTGCAGAATGAGTTAGCCCTCGTTCGTGCTAAGTTAGGGGTGAAGAGCACGCTTGAGGCACTTGTGTGGGCGTTTCGGAAGGGGCTGGTGCGATAGAGTGGGCGCTGATGGGAGAATCATCTATGGTGGAAAACCCTACGAAGCCCAGTTGTCCATTACCCATTTCAGCCCCATCGAGAAAAGGAGCCAAAAGAGGGTTATATACAGACAGCTCAGCCCGACTACGCCTATCTTGAGAGCGAGGATGATGTAGCCTGCAGGTACGCCTTCTGAGGGGTGCCTACCCTCGGCAATCGCTTGCGCTTTCAGCACCGCGTCGATAATGCCCACTATCCACGGGATGATGAGCCAGCCCGTGAGAAAGATGGCTATTCCTTTACCAAACTCGCCATTGTAAATTTGCCCCAAGCCCGGCACCAGTAGCCCGAACAGAAACGCCACCAGCGGGTTCTGCTGGTGATGGTTCACCGAACACCCCTCACAGTAGGAGCGACTATTGACGCATTTTTGGCAGACTCCGCACAGAGGCTTCCGACAGTCTGCGCATTCGGCAACGGCGGGCGTATGGGGGTGCCAAAAGCAGTTCATCGGGACGACTCTTGCGCCTTTTTTGCTCGGTCGGTCAGATGCTTCACATACGCTCCACACACTGGGCAGTAGCGCCAGTCGAGTTGCAGGGTGTATCGGCACTTAGGGCACTTGAGCGCGCTTTCAGGCGGTACAGCACGCGGAGGAGCAGAGCGGGGGTCTGCAGATGCCCCCCGCAAAGCCCCGCTTGGCGTCGCAGTAGTAGTTGGGGTGGGCGCTTGGCTCACTTTCGGAGGCTCCCCCATCTGCACCCGATACCCTCCCTCGATGCGCGTCCACTTGAGACCCGTGCCCGAACAGAGTGCATCGAGCGCGGTCTCTACCTCTACAGCGGGTAGGTTCAGGTTCACGCGCAGGTCAGGCACATCAGGAGCCACTTCTACCTTTAGCCCGCTTTGCTTGGCAATCTCGCTCGCCACAGCCCGCACCGTCAGCCCCGTTCCCACCAAACGCACCTTCGGAATCACGGAGACAGAGGGTGGCGATTGAGCAGGAGGTCGGCTTGGCTCGATATAGTAAACGCCATCCCGCACTGAGAAGCGAGACTGAGTCGCTTCACACAGCAGTTGAAGGGCACGAGTGAAAGGGATCTTCTGCAGGCTAAGGTATACTGGGCGCGTCACGCCTATATTTAGCACATAACTCTGCTTCGCTTGGGCGAACAGCTCGGCAAACACCTCGCCTGCAGACTTACCGCGTGCCTCTAAGGTTATCAGCACCTCTTGAACACGACTAAACATGTTAGGGCTTCTCCTCCTGACTACGGTTGGATGGCTTGCCAGATGAAAACAGTTCGTCTATACTCTGGCGTTTAATCAGGCGTCCCTCCGCATCGTAAACCTCCACTGTGCCAGCGGGTGGGAGCGCATCTTTCGACGGTTGTTGGGAAGGCGCTGGGGCTGTTGACCGCTTGGGAGTTGTCGCTCGATTTAGAGCGGGCATGGGCTGGGGCGCAGGTGGTTCTGGTTCGGGAGGACGGATTGGCTCTGCAGAGGGGATGACTACAATCGTGGAGCGTGGAGGCGTAGGTGACTTATCAGCAGGCGAATCGGCAGGTTTCGATTGCGCCTCCTTGCCCTCGTTCTGTATCGGCTCTAAGGGCACTGCCGATGCTTCCAGCTGAGTAGTTGACCGCTGGGTGAGGTTCTGAAGGTGCCCTTGCAACAGCAATAGTCCACTCCCTATCACCATGACAAGGATTAGCCCTAACCCTACCGAAGCAAGGCGAGGCTTGTGGGGAACCAACGACTGGAAGCTCTCGGGCACAGGGCGACCTTGCTGGAGTGCCTCCAGCAGTTGCTGTGCCTGCGCTAACTGGGCACGACAGGGCACACACACCTCCAGATGACGCTCGACCTGCTCGTGCTGGTGTGCAGGAAGCGTTCGGTCTAAGTAGTGCCAGAGATGGCGTCGTACCCACCAACAGCCTTTGCCAACCGCTCCCATGGTGGCTCCTGCGCTATTGTACCCTACTGCCCGAACACCTATTCGCTCATCCCAACACCACTCCTTCTGCTTGCGCACGCTGAATGAGGTAAGCGCGCAGGGCGTCTTGTACCAAGAGCTCCTGTGCGGGAACCACATCCCCCACCACGCGGAACAGGTAGCGGCTCATCTCCAAAGTGGTAGGACCCTGTACCCTCAACGGCGATTTCAGGTCGGGATGTTGAAACTCTGTGCAGACTCGCGCAAGCCACTCATGGGCTTCTTGCAGAGATAGCGTAGGAGCAATCCCCACCTCAAGGCTCATCTTCTGCGCACCTCGGCTGTGATTGATAACGCGGGTGATACTGCTGTTCGCAAAAGTGATGAGCCGTCCTTGGTCATCACGAATGCGAGTGATGCGCATCCCCATCGTCTCCACTACCCCACTGACATTCTCAATCGTCACATACTCCCCCACAGCGAACTGGTCTTCCACAAGGATAAAGAAGCCGTTGAGCACATCGCGCACAATCTGTTGTGCCCCAAGGCTTATCGCCAGCCCCGCCACCCCTGCAGTGGCTAAGACGGGACCTACATTCACGCCTAACATGCCCAGCACAGTGAACAGAGCAAGGAACAGCAGGCTGTAGTTGAGGATGCTGATTAGCAGGGTGCTTAGGGTCTTAATCTGCGCTTGTCGACGGGGGGCATTTTCCAACCGCTGGGTCAGGGCATTTACTCCTGCATAGATAGCGCGCCCACCCAACCAGCGCACCAACAACAGAAGCACCAGTGCCGAAATCACCTGAAGCACCTTTATCAGCACTGCAGAATAAGCCGACCAGAACTCCTGAAGCCAAAGTAGCATAGAGAGTGATATACCCGATTGCCTCACTCATGGTTTGGAAGTTGTGCACCTTGCCCTAAGGGTGTTCGAAAAGAGCAGCTTGAGCGTCTCGCCCAAGCAGGTGCACAGGCGGGACGCCCGTGCTACGAATTCTCGAACAGCCTGATTTGCCGTCGCTACCCTCCTCCGCTTCTACGAACCCAAGTGGTATAATCGAACTGAACATGGATTTTGATGAGAAGGCATTTTTGGACATACTTCGCCTGCTTCAGGAAAAGCCTGAACTGCGCGAGGCTCTGCGTCAGGTGCTTCTGACCAAAGCAATCCTGAACCTTCCTGCACAAATGGAGGAGTTAATCCAGACTGTGCGCGAGGGACAAATCCAAATCCAACAGCTCACCCAAATCGTGCGCGAGGGATAAATCCAAATCCAACAACTCACCCGAATCGTGCGCAAGGGACAAATCCAAATCCAACAACTCACCCAGACTGTGCGGGAGTTAACTGAGGCACAAAAGCGCACCGAGCAACGGGTTGATGAGGTGGTGGCTGATCTCGATTCTTTCAAGAGTATCGTTAACGCATGGATTGGCGATTCGTTAGAGCGTCGGTATCGTGAACGCGCTGCGAGCTGTTCACAAAAAAGATGTTCAACGCGCACTGCAGAGGGCACGAGTACTGGAACGAGTAGTACAGGCACCAGTAATTGCGGTGGTCGCTGGGAACAAGGTTGCACCTTCAATCCGAGACATAGCGAAGCAGTTGGGAGTTGAGGTCGTAGTAAACGGCACCGCTGTCGGGTAGAATTTCCCTGATGGGGACGGTTGGCAAAGCCATTGTTGCACTCGGTGCCTTACTAATCCTTGTCGGGCTCATCCTGATTGCATTAGAGCGCGTTGGGGTGCGCCAGTGGCGGTTGCCCGGTGATTTTGCCATTCAACGCGACGGCTTCTCGTTCTATTTCCCACTGGGCACGAGCATTCTGATCAGCATTATCCTCTCCCTTCTACTCACCTTCGTCGCTTGGCTGATGAGTCGGGGGCGCTAACGATGGACATCTCGCTGTTTGACTACGAACTACCCGAATCGCTGATTGCTCAGGAGCCAATCGAGCCCCGCGACCACTCACGCCTGCTGGTGGTTCACCGTGAGACGGGAAGGCTGGAGCATCGCCACTTCTATCATCTGCCTGAATACCTCAGGGAGGGCGATACCTTAGTCCTAAACGACACCCGCGTCTCGGCATGGCGCATGTATGGGCGCAAGCCAACAGGGGGACGAGTAGAGATGTTGTTGATGCGCCCGCTGGCGGATGGGCAATGGCAAGCTTTGGTGAAACCCGGACGACGCCTCCCAGAAGGGTCGCGTGTGCTGTTTGAGAACGGCTTGGAGGCGGTGATTTCGGCACGCTTAGAGGATGGCACACGCTTGGTGGAACTAAAAAGCGAAGAGCCTTTAGAACAGGTGCTGACGCGTACCGGGGATGTGCCCCTCCCGCCCTATATCCACAAGAAACTCACCAACCCAGAGCGATATCAAACGGTGGTCGCAAAAGCACCAGGTTCAGCGGCTGCGCCCACTGCAGGTCTTCATTTCACGCCTCAACTGCTGGATACCCTTCGGGCACAAGGTGTTCAGATTGCCACGCTTACCCTCCATATCAGCCTCGATACCTTCCGCCCACTCCAGTCGGAACAGGTGGAAGCTCACAAGATGCACGGTGAGTGGTACACCCTCCCTCCTGAGACGGCAGAGGTCATCAACAGCACTCCAGGGCGTATCGTGGCGGTAGGTACTACATGCGTGCGTGCTTTAGAAAGCTCGGCAATCGACAAACGGCGCGTGGTGCCCAAAACCGCAGAAACGCACCTCTATATTACTCCTGGCTACGAGTTCAAGGTCGTGGATGCGCTCATCACGAACTTCCATATGCCTCGCACCACGATGCTGGTGCTGGTCTGTGCCTTTGCTGGGCGTGACCTTGTTCTGCACGCATATCGTGAAGCCGTGCGCCTTGGCTACCGCTTCCTCAGCTTTGGCGATGCGATGCTCATTCTCTAAGGCTCCTCACGCTTAGGGGGTGACGGTTCCGAGTCGCTTCCCTGCCCTTCCTTGCCCCCAACGCTCGGTTGGAACTCCATCACGAGGCTTATCACGCTGTCGGTGCCTTCCAACTTGTAGCGGGCACTCAAGCGCAACGAACGCATCAGAGCGGTAGACTTGTCAATCACTATCTCTAAATCGTCCTCACCTTTGGTCTCCTTGCGCATTTTGCCCGTCAGCACTACTTGCGATTCATCTTCTTTGCTTATCTTGAGCGCGCTAATCTGGTTGCGGAACTTCTCTTGGCTACTGCGTCCCCCATACAGAAAGACCATATCGTAAGTGGGCACCACATCGGCAGAAACCAGTTGTTCAATCAGTGCCATTCCCGAGTTGGCAACGGTGAAACTCTGCTCCCCTACCTTCAGCTCCTTTCCGTCACAGCTTAGAGCGCGCTTCCCACCCTCCTGGTGTAGCAGGTTCTCTACGGTTAGCTCCAGCTGAGCGGGCTTTCGGCAAGTGTAGGTGTAGCGAAAGCTCTGAAGGAACTCGCCTTGAGGCGTGCGAGGCGTGTACAGAATTGCCGATATCGTTGTGGTGGAGCGAAGCTCGTTCAACTGGGAATATGCCTGAAAGGTTCGATTGAGCCACTCATCCGCCGATTTCTCGATTTGGGCGACTGCCCATCCGCACCCAATAGCCCAGAGACCCAACACCACAGCCAACTTTCGCATGGTAGCCAAAGTATACCCTTCTCAAGCAGGAATTGAGTAAATGACCCTCTAATTGTAGAAACAGCGTGCGTAGGTGGGGTTTCCTCTTGGCTGGCTTGGTAGCACTCAACCTTGGCGCGGCGTTCTACTGGCATCGCGATGAGGGCATCACCCACCCTGAGAACTTCGAAAATCTGGACACCCGCATTATCGTGGAGAACCTTCAGCAACCCCATTCACCCTGGCAGTGGTTCACGGGAGATTGGGTCTTAGGCAATGGGTTCTATCGCCCCTTCCCCAGCCTGCTGTACGAGCTGGACTACGCGCTATGGGGCACAAACCTGCTGGCTTACAAGTGGACTAACGGTGCGCTCGCCCTCCTCTGCGCTTTAGGGGTTGTCTGGTTTGTGTATGAACTGTCCAAGCGTCGGTGGCTGGCACTCGCATCGGGGTTTGTGTTCACCCTATGGCAGACGGGGCTATTGGTGAGTGTACCAGAACTGTTGGCATGGCTGGCGTTGGCGGGAAGTTTCCTATGGGGGCTACACAAAAACGATTGGCGTTGGGGGATTGCGACGGGTTGCCTGTTGTTTGCAGGCATTCAGGAGTTGGGTTTCATCCCTACGCAGTTCGATATTCATATGGCGAGTTTCAGCTACCGCGCGGTCGGCTGGATACCGGGGCGCACGGCTACCCTGATGACCCTGTTTGCCTTGATTGCACTGGCGAGCTATTGCCGATATTGCTGGACAGGGCGGATGGGGTGGGGAATACTGAGCCTTCTGGGGCTGATAGGCGCGCTGGGGAGCCACGAAGGCGCAGTTGCCCTCCCCTTCCTGATGGCACTTTGTGGATTTGCGGTCGCCAAGCAGGGTGGGCGGTTCTATAAGTGGGTGCTGGTAGGGGCAATCTATATTCTTGTGCTCTATGCTTGGGTCTATCTAAGCGCGATTCCCTTCCCAAGCGATTACCAGATGCAACGGGTTAAGCGCTATAAGACCGTCTCTCTCACGCTTGCGAATTGGCTTGTACCCCCATCGGTACCTGCATGGATGCAGATGGAAGCATTTCGATCGGTTCCTACCAGTGTGTTTCTGCCCATCTTCTGGGGTGCAATGCTCGTACTGGTTATCTATTTGGTGGCGATGAGGGGGCTTTTCTGGCGTAAGCCCGCCTCACCCGTCGGACACGGTTTCAGCTGGGTTGCAGTTGTGGGTTGGCTCGGTTCGGTTATCGCCTATCTCCCGATGATGGTGGTGCTTCCCCTGATGCACTACTACTACCTTCCTGCCGTGTTCCGAGCGGTATGGGCGTCCACCCTGCTCACACAGGGTATACTGGAACTATGCCAGCCTACCTTGCGCCCGACGAAAAGGGCTATTTTGGTCGCTATGGGGGACGATTCGTACCTGAAACGCTCATCCCCGCCTTAGAAGAGCTGACCGAAGCCTACCTGCACTACAAAAACGACCCCGACTTCCAACGGGAGTTGAACTACTACCGCATCACCTTCGCAGGTCGCCCTACCCCGCTCTACTATGCTATCAACCTTAGCATCGCCACAGGGCACGATGTGTACATCAAGCGCGAAGACCTGTGCCACACAGGTGCGCACAAAATCAACAACGCCTTGGGGCAGGCGTTGCTGGCGAAGCGCATGGGTAAGAAGCGCATTATTGCCGAGACAGGTGCAGGTCAGCACGGCGTGGCAACGGCTACCGTGTGTGCTCTGCTGGGGCTGGAGTGCGAAATCTACATGGGCGTAGAGGATATGCGTCGGCAGGCGTTGAACGTGTTCCGCATGCACCTGCTGGGCGCAAAGGTGAACCCTGTAGAGGGGGGCACAGCAACCCTCAAAGACGCCACCAGCGAAGCCATCCGCGACTGGGTGACGAATGTGCGAACCACCCACTATATCATCGGCTCCTGTGTCGGTCCGCATCCCTATCCGATGATGGTGCGCGATTTTCAAACGATAATAGGGCAAGAGGCGCGCGAGCAGATAGTTGCGTACGCAGGGCGATTGCCCGATGTGGTGTTAGCAAGCGTAGGCGGAGGCTCCAACGCTATCGGTATCTTCTACCCCTTCATCGAGGACGAAGGCGTACGGCTGATTGGGGTAGAAGGAGGCGGTCGGGGACTGGACACAGGGGAACACTCCGCCAGCCTGACCGCAGGCGAGTACGGCATTCTACACGGCTCCGCCAGCCTCGTGCTTCAAACCGAAGACGGGCAGATACGGCTCACCCACTCGGTCTCGGCTGGGCTGGACTATCCCGGCTCAGGACCTGAACACGCCTACCTGAAGGAGATTGGGCGCGCTGAGTATGTGGCGGTGACAGACGAGCAAGCGTTAGGAGCCTTTGCATGGCTCTCACGGCACGAGGGGATTATCCCTGCGCTGGAGTGCGCCCACGCCTTCGCCTATCTGCAGACCCTCTCTCCCCAACTGCCTCCCCGCTCCGTGATACTGGTGAACCTCTCAGGGCGTGGCGACAAGGATGTCCAACATGTGGCGCAGATACTCAGCGAGGGAAAATACTTCACTGAATAACCCCGGTAGTCCCTCGCAAAACTGCCAAGCTATGATACATTAGGAGGTTCGCTGTCTGTATCTTGGCTCGGATACAGTTCTTTCAGTAGTTCCAGCTCGGCTATAGCCTCTAAATCGCGTGGGCGTCCCGCTGCGCGCTTCAACTCTATCAACTTCGGGAGACTGACACATCGACAGGGGATACCTGCTATCTCCACCTCTATCGTAAACGGGAATAGCTGCTCGTAGGTTCCCCCACCTACTACTTCTCCAAGTAAATCGATACTGCCAAGCTGTGTGGTGAGCGTGAAATTGAGACCTTTTTGGAGGGTTTGCACATCCCAGATGAAGGGCAGTCCCGGAGGCACATCGCGCAGATAGGGCCGATAGGGAGCAAGTGCATCCACAAGCCTCTGCATGTTTTCACGAGTACGCCGATAAACTATGTCAATATCATCAGTGAGGCGTGCTGAACCGAAAACACGCGCTGCAACTCCGCCTATGAGAATAAACTCTACTTCGTGCTCATAAAGCGCTCGTAGAAGGCGCAAAAAGTTAGTCATCAGATATCACCGAAATTTGGCTGTTGATTCATAGAAGGTTCGCTCTGTCGATCAGAAGAGAAGACATTTGCGTCTTTCCTAAGACGCTTGCCCGCTTCGCTCAGGCTTTCGGCAAACTGCAGAAGCTCCATTAGCCGCTGAATGCGCTCGGTGGGGGTAAGCTTCAAGTTCTCTATCAGCAGGGTTCGGTCAATATCCTTCTTGTAGGCTTCAATCACAGGGTCTGGCTCTAACGAAACAGGGACGAACCCCTCAGGCTTGCACATGCTTCTCACCTCTAATGAGAAGTGTACCCCAGTGCTGTGCCTATCCCTCTTACAGCCCCCTAACATCCACTACTGAAGTTGAAGAGCACCACCAACAGGTCCGCATCGTCTACCATCCCATCGCAGTTGAGGTCTGCAGGGATAGCACCTGTCTGACCAAAGGCAAACAGTACCTGCAGAAGGTCGGCGTCGTCCACACAGCCATTTCGGTCAACATCGCCCCGCATAGGTACACATCCGCGTTCTGTGTACAGGACGAACCCCTCGATTCGGTTGGTCGCACCGTTCCTGCCATAGCCCACTATCGTTCGCCCATCGCCTGAAACCCCCATCGCACCCATCAGCACCGAACCTGACGAAAGCAGACTGGCATAAACAGTGTTCAAATCCTCCATTCCACGAGTCGGTGTCCATCGGAAGGCACGCACGGCATCCCCAGAACTCCATAACAGCCCTACTACCAACATCCCATCATCCGAAACGGCGCGGGCATCACTTGAGTTGTTTCCCAGCGTGCCCAAGTTCAGCATTGTGTCATTTTGCCACCGAAACGCGCGTATCCGACCATCCGAAAGCACTGACCGACCGACAATAACGGCTCCATCTGCCGAGATGCCGAAGGCTTCACTCCATCTTCCTCCAAGCGTTCCTAAAGCCACCATCCCGCTTGCAGACCAAAGAAAGGCTCGCTGGTCGCCGTTCGAGTTCTGCGAAACGCCCACACGACCGCTTGTAGGCTTTTTCAGTGGGAGAAACACGAAAGTTGGGGTATCATACAACCACTATGAAACCCAGTTCGAAGAGTTATCAGATAGCTTGGGCTTGGGGCTTATACTCCTCCTGTGGGGTGTCAGCGCCCAAGCGCAGCCATCGTTCACCTCCGAAGAAGGCTCTGACGACGCGTTTGAAAGGATGTTATGCCAGCTGAGCGCCATACGCGAGGCAGGCATAGCACGAGACAAGACGCAGACGGAAAGACTACTAACGACCCTTCGTACCCCTTCCGTGGGAGCAGCGGCATCGTTAATCCTCAGCTTTGGCTATAATGCTCCTACCAGAATCCACTTCCAAAATGCTTCCTTAGTTGCCTTGTCGCGCATTGCGAGCGAGCAGTCACTGGCTCCTCTGGAACAGCTGCGCGAAGACCCGAACTATCGCCAGCTCCCGCATCTGGAGCCGACGATTGCCCGCATCAAGGTAGAACTCGCTTTTCCGCACCCCAAAACCCAAGCGGAATGGCTGGCGAAAGTGCAGATGTTTATGACCTTGTCGGAAGTCACTGTCGCAGATTTTGCCCGCCTCACAACAGACCCTGAGACAAAGTGCAAGAGAGAGTTGGAGAAGGCAATCTCTCATATTGCCTGTCCTTCCAAAGAGGAGGTTTGTCTGCGCTATTTGGCAGAGATGGCGTCTGTTGCTTATGCAGGAGGCTATAGGCAAGCCTTTGAAGACCTTGCCCGTCAAGGGATTGACCTCAGCAACGACTTTGTGGCGAACTTAATTATGCAGATAGCGGTGCGCTCTCCGCAACAGCGGGTGGAGTGGCTGGTTCATCAGCTCAAGTCGCTTCCTGCGGTAAGGAGAGAGTCGTTGTATTTGCTTCAAGCGTTGGCAGACTGTGGTTCGTTGGGCTTGAGGGCAGTTCTGGACTGGCTGGAGGAGCTGAAGCGGGCTGATATGGAGTGGGAGCGGGTAGAAGTGGATATGTGGCACTGCGTGATGGCTCTGTCCGCTTTTCGGTCGACTGAGGCAAAGAACGCTCTCAGAAACCTCGTGAGTGAGCGCCCTGAGATACCCAGTAAACTCGGTCTCGATTGGTGCGTTTCTTTGCCTTGCGCCTGTCCCCTCGTCTCCGATTACTAACTACTTTTCCAGTGAACCTTCAGAGAATTGGGATAATCATGTCCGATGAGGGAACGAAAGAAATCTGAATGGGCGCTCTTGCTCTTCAGCCTCGTCGCAGTAAGCCTGATAGGGGGGATATGGTACTGGTGGCGGCACCATCGGATGACGCCTACCGTGCATTATCTGCGCCTCAAACAAGCCTCCTATACTGATAGAACCACGGGGAAATCTGTGCGCTTCCCTGTGCCGTTCAATTTCAAAGAGGTTATCGTAGAGAGTCAGACAGGTAATCGCACGAAGATTACCTTGCTCTTGGATAACCTGAACCGAGAGGCTCTTGCTAAGTTGGGTGGGGCAGTTTACTCTATCGAAGTACATACCCGTTCCTTAGTGATTATTTATACTCACAACTTTAGCCAGACGGGTTTTCTGAAGGTGCGAGGCGTTGCGCAGGACGATCAGGTGTTTATTGTGAGGCGTCGTGGTGCAAGGCTGATGGACACGGGCAAGATTGATTTTGATTTTAGGAACAATAAAATAAGTATTGAGATACAAATTAAAATTTATAAAGATGAAATCAAATCTGTATATTTTCGCTATTTGCCATCTATAGAGTCTGCGAAGCAAGCGAAGGCGCGTCCGCCCACCGTGAGTTACATCTTTTACCAGCGTGGGCGTTTTGACAATCGTCATCCAGGATGGCCTTATTGACGCAAAATTATAGAAATCGCCCTTTTGTTTCGTAGCACGGGCATCTTGTTGTGGTGCGCGCTTCGGATTGGTGAGTAAACTCAGCAGGGGCAGAGACGCTCTCCCTGCCCCTATCCTGCACATTGGAGCCGAGTTCAGTCGTCTTTCGTCCCGAATGCCCACTCATAAGAGAAGCTCACGGAAGGGACGGCACGCTTCTCGGCAATCGCAATAAGCGTCTGGGTGGTGAGGATGGGATTGCCCATCATTTGGTCTGCTACTTGATGTGCCAGCTCGGTACTGGGATAGGAGAGCAGTTTCGCCATATGGCTCAGCACGGTGTTGCGCTCTTGCAGATTGGCTATCTGTTTGGCAGACTCAAGAGCAAGCGACAGAACTTCCTTTGCCCTACGCTCACGCGCTTCGTCCACCTGCTTCGGCTTGCTCGCCGCCTCTTGCTCCTCGTCAGGTATCAGGAGCGCAAAGGCGATTCCTGTAAGGGCAAGCGCACGCATCGTTGGGTCATCCTGCTTCTGTGCCATCTGGATGAGCGGTTCGGGATTGCCGTGAGTTTTTAGGAATACCCCTGCGAAAACAGTGAGCGAGTCGATCGCTTCCAATCGCCCCGACATATCCGCCTTCGCCACATTTTGAAGCAGTCGCTCGTAAAGCTGGAGGGGCACTTTCTGCTCTGCTAAGGCGTAGAGGAGTGCTATAGCCACCGGAACGAAGGGGTCGCGGCTTGCCTCGAGGATTTGCTCTATCTCCCGAAGCCGTTCAGGGTTTTGGATTAACTCGTCTGGTGAACCTCGAAACAGATTGCTCAAGAATAAGAGAGCGAGTGCAGTTTCGTTTGGGTCGTCATGCTCGATACGGTTGAGGATATTCAGAGACTCCTGAACCTCACCCCACATTGCTTTAGCGAAAGCGATGAGCTTGAGAACTTCCTCGCGCGCCTCAGCATCCGCAATCGAGTTCGCTATCTCCTCTGCACGCTCTAAGGTGCGTCCGGCTTCCGATTCGAGACCGACTCTCGCCTGTAGGGCGCTGGCAAGTGAAAGCAACATAGCTTGTTGTGTCCTATCTTCCACTTGGTCGGCAAGTTCCAGTATTTGCTGAAGGGTCTTGCGCGCATCCTCGTGCTGTTCGGCGTTTGCTTGAGCGCTGGCGATTCGGGTGAGGAGGTTGATGCGAAGCTCGACACTTTCTGTCTGTTGAGCAATTTGAAGGGCGCGTTCGCTCTTACCCGATTCGACAAACTTCTCTACCAGTGGCTCGAGGATTTCTTGACGCAGGGATTCCGATTCGACACGCTGGGCGGTTTGAAAGGCTTCTTCCAACTGGTCGGCTTCCATCTGTGCTTCGGCGATGCCCTTGAACGCCTCATTGCGCCACTGAGCGTCTTCTATTTGTCGGGCGATGAGGAGTGCCTCGTCGTACTGTCCTGCTTGGGCTTGAGCGCGGGCGATACGACTATAGGCTTTCGCACGGGCATCGGCACGCTCAATCTCACGGGCGGTGCGAAGTGCCAATTCAGTCTGTTGAGCATTTGCCATTATCTCAACCAGTTCGGTCATCAACTCGTCGCGCTCGTTGGGGTCGGGTAGGGTCTTGGCGAGCACTACTTGGTTCCACATCCCTGCCCGCGCATAGGCACGGAACATGTTCTTCTCGATTTCCAATCGCTGGCTCGGTTCGCTAATCTGGATGAGCGTTTGGGAAACTCGCTGGAACGCCGTGTTCGCTTTATCTGTCTCACCCAACTGCGCCCACACCAAGCCAATCTTGATTTGGGCTTCGGCATACTCTTTCGGGTCGGTGATGAACTCGACGGTTTTGAGCGCTTTTTGAAGTGCTCTCTCGGCGTCGGCACGCCTTTCGAGGGGCAACGGCTCGGTCTGTGCGAACAGGGGTATAGCAAGAGCCATCCCCCAGACAACTGCTATCCATCCCAAGAATCGTTCACGAGTCTGCAACATCGTTATTGCACCTCCAAGCAGAGATTCGCATCGCTGGAAGCGATTCCTGCTAAAGTGGTCTATCACTTGAACAAATGAAAGACCTCTGCGTGGGTTGTCCCAAAGTTCCAAATTCTGGGAGCAGGAATCGGGGCACAGTCGTAGTATGTAACAAGCAGGTGGTGAAAGGGAATGTGTCGGTGGACGGGCTGGCTCCAGAGCCGATACGGTGTTCGCTCAGAAGACGCGGAGGATATCCTGCAGGAAACCCTCATTATGCTCTTGCACGGGTTTTGTATCAATCATCCGAACGCCACTGATGAAGATGCGTAGAGATACCTGAGCACGATACCCGACCCTCTGTTCCGAACGATGTTGAAGGCTCGGTGTGTCGACTTCCTTCGGCATTCTCGATGTGAGGCAGAGGCATACCGCAAGTGTCAATTGGAGTGGCAACCTCCCGACGGTCTCGCCCTTGTGGAACAGCAGGTGTTGGTAGAGCAGGTGTTAGAAGCGTTCCCAGAGAATGCTCGTGAAATCGCACGCCTTGTGAATGAGGAATACAGTTGGGCAGAGACTGCGGAGGCTCTGAATCTGAGCCAGAGTGCGGTGAAGATGCGTTTTTGGCGTGGGGTCGCCCAAGTGCGCCAAAAATGGGGCATTCGATGTGAGGAATTGGGGAATGGTCTCCCCGCGCTGGTGACGGTGAAGTACCCTGTATGGATCGAGTGGGAAGACCCTCTGAACCCTGAGGATGTTGGTGGCGGTCTCAAGACCGCCACCTAACCCTAAGAGACTCTTGCGATATGAGGAAGCAGGGATACAACTGGAAAAGGTTGGTAGCCTCAGCAGTTGTAGTGATGGTGTTGGGGTATCTGCTTACAGGCATTCTGACTTCTCTGCTTTCGGCACCGTTTGTGGCTGCGGGACTGAGTTATGTAGACCGCCAACTTCGCGAGACAGGTCAGCCTCCTCTGTTCGACCCAAGAGGTCCTGATGGCGACCTGCTCACGCACTTGCTACTTTTATATATTGCGTTCAACCTCACGCGGTTGGGCGAGTTTTACTTCCCTCTACTCTTACTGGGGTTGGGCGCAGGGTGGGGGGTTTTGACTGAAACCAGAGCCTCTCAACGCCTTGGTAGTGTCCCC
>FWPU01006563.1_pt1 | contig 18165 bp, 21 predicted proteins | sample 2228361 | NCBI WGS metagenome assembly FWPU01 (sample SAMEA103939777, study PRJEB20133) | metagenome
GTCCTCCGCTTCCGGGTCCTCGTGGACGACGGCAAACCAGCCGGGGAACTGCGCCAGCAGGCGCTCCCCCAGGCCGTCCTCCAGCGCCAGCTCCCGGTCCGGGCGCACCACGACGTGGCGCACGCCGGTGGTGATGCGGAACGGCTCCCCGCGCGGTCCGACGTATCGCAGTTGCATGCTGTCTCTCCTCTGCCCCGACATGGGGGGCGAGCCTGGGCCCGCTCCCCCATGCTTCCTACAGCACGACGTACAGGCAGGCCACCGTGGCCACCCCGGCGCTCGCGTCGCCGGTGCCCCCGGTGTACGTGCCGTGCACGGTGGTCTCCTCGCCCAGTGGCGTGAACAGCTCGCCGGGCACGAAGCCGTTGACGATCTGCCCCACCGCCGACACGTCCAGGTTGTCGGCAAAACGGTTGCCCGTCGCGCCGTCCCCCAGGTCCAGCAGGTCGGTGGTGCCGTCGTTGAAGGCCACGCTGACGTTGACCTGCCAGCCGACGATGGTCGCCCCCGCCGGCAGGGTGAAGAGCGCCTTCGGCGTCGTGTCGGTGTAGGCCACCTGGCCGTACTTGACGTTGACCCGCCCGCCCAGGGCGGGCGGCCCGAAGCCGTCGGCGTCCTTGACGATGTTGGTGTCACGGATGAAGCTCATCGGTCTCTCCGTTTCCTCGCCTCGCGCTCTCCGGTTACCACCGCCCGGCGGCTACGAGTACTTCTTCTGGCCGATGAGCAGGACGCTCAGCACGTCGGCGGCCCCGGTCACGGTGGCCACCGCCCGCAGCTGGGCCTTGACGCGGCCCCGGTCGATGGCCAGCGCCTGGAAACTGGCCGCAGCATCCGTCACCTGGTCGAAGGTGGCCGCCGTGTCGCTGTCCGGCTCCTGCAGGGCGTCGGCGGGGATATTCGCCCAGGCGTCGGCGGCGTCCTCGCGCTCCTGGATGGTCAGGTTCATGGTGCCCCCGGCCCCGGCAGCGGCGGCGCTCAGCACCACCAGCAGCCGCCCCTCATAGGGGCCGACGTCCACCGCCGCCCCGTTGTTGGCTCCGACGTTGTAGCTGGCCGCCGGCAGCAGCTCGCGGGCTTCTGCCTGGTCGGCCAGGTCGTAGATCATCATCGTGTCACACTCCCTGGCTCAGGCGGCGCGCCCCTCACCCGGCGCGCGCCGCTTGCGGTCGTTGGGTGCCGGCGCGCGACGCCTTAGGGCCGCACGCCGCTCAGCACCTGGAAGGACTGGGGATAGAGCACCCCGCAGTCGACGTAGGTCACGGCCTGGATCAGGGTCTGGCGCTCGTTGACGTAGCGGCTGGTGTCCACCACCAGCTCCACGTCCAGGCTGAGGCCCACCACGAAGTCCTCCCAGCGCCCCAGGAACAGGTAGGAGCAGTCCCCGGAGGTGCCCACCTGGACGCTGGTGGGGATCTGGGTGGTGGTGTGGTAGCGGTAGCCCAGGATGTCGGCCTCCTCGCCCTGGGCGTAGGAGCGGCGCAGCACGTACTGCCCGTTGGCGTCCTTCATGTTGGTGAAGGTGCGCTTGGTGCGGGGGTGGAACACCCAGCGCCAGGTGGGCGTCTCCCGCACGTTGGCGTCCTCCAGGCGTCCAATCATGTCCTCGATGTCCTTGAACTTCGGAGTCGCCCCGTTGCCCGTCCCCAGCGCAGTGGTGACCACGTTGGGGATGTGCAGCAACCCCAGCGGCTCGGCCCCGCTGTGGCCGCTCTCGGCGGGCCGCCCGCCGGAGCCGAAGAGAAAGGCCAGGTCCATGGCCAGGGCGATGGCCGTGGTGATGTCCTCGCGGATCTGGCCCTCCAGGCGGGCGTCGGCGTTGCGCAGGGTCTTGTTGTGGATCAGGGTGCGGGCCACCAGCTCCTTGGGCTGGATGTGGACCACGCCCCAGAAGGGCTGGCTGTCGTCCACGGCCTGGCCGGCCCCGGCCCAGTAGGCAGCCGCCCCGGCGTTCATCTTGCGGAAGGTCAGGCTCTCCGAGCCGGGGAAGCGCTCGACGCGCGCCCCGGCGGCCAGGACCACCGCCTCGGCGTAGAGCGGCTCGACGATCTCGTCGGCCAGCAGGCGGTTGAGCAGGTAGCCCCCGCCCGGCCCCACGTCACCCACCGCCTTAGCGGCGCGGGCGGGGTTCCCCGCCGCGTGGGCGTTGATCATGTCCAGGATGGGGGTGTGGGGGGCGCCCCGGTTGACGCTGAAGCGGGGCAGGCGGGCGCTCTTGGCGCCGGGCGCCTGCTGGCGGGTCATGTAGGGCAGGGGGTCGGGCAGGGGCGGGGCGCTGCGCGCCGCGCCGGCCACCGCCGCCGAGGCCCGCTCCAGGGCCTGGTAGTTGAAGGCCGGCTGGGGCTGGGCTGCTTGCGTCCAGCTCTGCTGGGCTGCTTGCGCCTCCGGCTGGGGCAGGAGGGCAGCCTGGAGCTGGGCGACCTTCTCGCGGATGGCGGCCCGGTCGGCTCCGCCCTCCAGGCCGAAGGCGGCCTTGACCGCCTCCAGGTCCAGCGCGGCGAAGGCGGCGGCCATCTCGCCCTCCGCCTCCTCGCCACCCTGGCCCTCCAGCCAGGCAGCGAACTCGTCCAGCACCGGCAGCACCGCCTCCGGCGTCGCCTCGACGCCGAAGAAGTCGGCCAGCAGCGTGAGTAGCTCGTCCATGGTGTCTGTTTCTCCTGTTGGGATAGCTGCGCTCCGGGCAGCGCCCGGCGCATCGGACTGTGTGACGTCGCCCGCCCCTTGCGCCTCCCGCGCCTCAGGCCGGGCGTTGTGAAACGATTTGAGGGCCTGCACCACCGCTTTGAGCTGCACCGGGCCGAGGCCCGGCTCGGCGGGCATGCGCACCAGGGACCAGGCGGCCACCGGCCAGGTCCCGATCTCGCCGGTGCGGAAGTCGAAGCCCTCCTCCAGGATGTGCTGCATGGTGTCGCCGGAGTAGGCCAGCAGGCCGTCGGCCACCTCCTGCAGGGTACGGCGGTACTGGGGATGGTGGGGGTCCAGGTCGTGCTCGACCCACACCCCGTGGGGGTAGACCTCGGTCACCGCCCGCCTGCCGATGGGGTCGGTGCCGTACAGGGGGTCGGCGCCGTGCTCGTAGAAGAGCGGCGCGTCGCGGTAGTAGTCCTGCAGCAGCCGGGTGGCCTCGGTGAAGTACTGGCCGTGCAGGTCGCGGTCGTCCCCGTCGGAGAAGAGCATGCCCCAGCCCACCACCCGGTAGCCGCCCTGGCGCACGGCCTTGAGGCCCAGCAGGTGGCGGACCTCATCCTTGCGCACCGCGCCCCAGGCGGCCAGCTCGGCCTTCTCCGGGTCGCCGGTCTGGGCGTAGACCTCGGCGTAGGTCTCCAGCCAGAGCTGCTGCTCTTCGGCGTTGAGATCTGCGGGTGGCTCTGGTAGTTCCGCGCTGCGCCCGCCGCGATTGTGGTAGGCCCCGTAGCAGCGCTGGGCGGCCTCCTCCTCGCTCAGGCCCTGGGCCACGTAGCGGCGGATGCACTCGTGCACCCAGGCGGCAGGCTTGCCGGCGTGATAATGCGCGCTCTCGATCAGCATCAGGGCGTCGGCCATCTGGCAGGCGGTCATGTGCAGCGCGCCGTCCGCGTCGACCTTGTCGGCGTGCCTGGCGAACAGCGCGTCGGCCATCGCCGCCGCCTGCTCGCCGTACAGCCCGGCCAGCTCGGCGACCACCTGCTCGCGGCTCTTGACGCGCTGCTTCGCACCCCAGCAGTAGCGCTCGGCCTCCTCTTTGCTGTGGCCCTGCGCCATGCGGCTGCGGACGCAGTCCTCCTCCCAGCCCTTTCTGTTATCCACCGCTCACCTCCACCGGCTCCGGCATCAGCTCACCCTCGCTCTCGCCGTCATCGTGCTCGATGGACCAGAACAGCAGCGTGACCTCCGGCGTGGTCAGGCAAATGTTGTCCAGCTCAATAGTGGTCCGTTCCAGCCCCAAATCGGCCTCCGCTTCAGAAAGCGCAATCCGCTCCCCATAGGCCAGCGTGACGTGCGGCCTGTACGCTTCCGGCGTGGTGTGCTCCGCCACCTCCAGGCCGCGCCCGGCGAATTGCTCGTAGAGCCGGCGCTGAATGGCCAACAGCTCCTCGCGGGCTTCGACCAGCGCCACCAGGCACTGCGCGGGCCTGCCATCACGCTCTGTATCCCACACCGCAAAGCCCGCCACCTGGAGCAGGAGCGGCTCGGCGTCGGTGATCGGGAAATCGTCGGCCAGGGCCGCAATCACGCTCATCGGCTGCGGCCCGGCGGCGTAGACCAGGGACAGGTGCCACGCCAGGGGGTCCACCCAATCCACGCCCTCCCCCTCCACCCGCACCCTGGCCGCGTCCGCGATGGCTGCCACCTGAGGGTCGGCGGCCAGCGAGACCGCGTAGCCGACGTCGGCCAGGTCTCCTGCTCCCGCGCCCGCAGCCGGCTGCCACCCCGTCCCCTTCTCCCCGGACAGCAGCGGGACGCGGTCCAGCCGCCCCCGCGCCGGCTCGCCGGTCTCCTCCAGCTCGCAGCCGCAGCGGAAGCCCCCGCACTCCAGCACGTCGCTGCGCGGCAGCAGCCCGTAGCGCAGCCAGGTCTTCTTGCGGTGCACCTGCCCTGAGGCGGCCAGGCAGGTGCGGCAGTGCTCGCTGGTGCTGCCCAGCCGCCACTTGAGCATGGGGTTGGCCCTGGCCGCCAGGCGGCCCAGGTCGAAGATGCGCCGCAGGCCCTTGTTCACCCACAGGTCGATGCGCCGCACGAAGTCGTCCCGCGCGGCGTTGAAGGCGGCCAGCGCTTCGTCGGCCTGGCGCAGCAGGGCGCGCCGCTCGGTCTCGTCGGGGGCGTGCTGAGCCGTGACGCGCAGGGCCAGCGCCTTGCGGTACAGCGGCAGGGCGCGGCGGTACAGCTCGTTGGCCAGCGCCGTCCAGTTGCTCCGCTCGGCCCGGACCTCCAGCGCCAGGTCGCGCGCCTCGTCGGGGTCAACCTGGTCCATCGTCTCGGCCTGCACCCCCGCCGCCCGCAGACCGTCCAGGAAGGCGGCCTGCAGAGCCACCGCGATCTCCGCCCGCCCGGCCTCGCCGAACTGGGCGCGGGAGAGGGTGGGCAGGCCGTCCTCCCCCAGGCGGAAGGCGGAGGCCAGCAGGTCGTACAGGGCGGCCCGATAGCGGAGGGCGGTCTCGGCGTAGCCCTTGGCCGCCTCCGGGGTCCCGTGGTGTGCCAGGTAGTGGGCGCGCCCGGCGGCAATCAGGTCGGGCAGCGCGCGGGTCTTTTCTGTGGTCCCCAGCAGCAGGCGCAGGTAGGCGGCGGTGTCCTGGGGCAGGGCCTGGGGGGCGAAGGCGTAGTCTGCCCCCTTGCGGGCCACGATGTGCGACCAGTCCCGCAGCTCCTTGAACACCGGGTCGGGCAGCCAGCGCTGCTGCCTCTCCTCCGCCGATACCGGCACGTCCAGCCCCTGCTGGACCGGCACGTCCCCTGCGGCCTGCTGGACCGGCACGTCCCCTGCGGCCTGCTGGATGGGGGCGTCCGGCTCTTGCCGGAGGGGCGCCGCAGCCTGGGTGAGCGTTTCGGCCTGGTGGTCGCCATCGGAGCTGCCAGCTCCTGCTGGACCGGCACGTCCAGCCACCGCTGGCTGCTTGCGCCCAGCTCTGCTGGGATGCCGGTACGTCCAGCTACCGCTGGATACGGCGGGATCGCCGCTGCCGTTGGCGCTTTTCGCCGCCGGGGCGCTGCTTGCGCCCAGCTCTGCTGGGTGGCCGTTCCCGCTCTGCTCCCTCATCAAGGCGCGCTCCGGAACGGCTGGCCGGGGAGGCAGCTTCCGGAACCCGCCGTCCTCTCCAGCAGGCCGCAGGGGACGTTCCGGCGGCGGCTGGTCGGCGCTACCCGGTGGCGGCTCCGCCGCCACGTCCTCGATGGCCGCGCCCCCGGACGCGCCAAAGCGTATCTGCCACAGGCGGGGCAACACCACCTTGGGCACCGGCACGCCCCCGAAGACATACAGGTCACGGAAAGCCTCGTCCGGCTCCAGGCCCAGCTTCTGCTGGGCCGTGTAGAGGTCCAGGTAGCCGCCCTGCACCTGGGCGTTCACCACCCCGGTCAGGGAGGCCGCGCTCTCCTTCATGGCCGCCACCTGGCCGAAGTCGGGCACCACCCGCCAGTCGGCGCTCACCTCGGCGGCCAGCTGCTCGGTGAGCAGCTCGGCATACCACTCGCACTGCGGCCCCACCCAGCCCTCGTACCAGCCGCGCCGCGCGTCGTACAGCTCGGCGTAGCTGCTGGCGTCGGACATCAACAGCGCCAGGGGCACCTCGGCGGCCATGGCCACGTCGCGCCGCGTCTCCTCCTTCAGCTCGCCCATGGCCAGCTCGTCGAAGTCCTGCTGCAGCCGCACCGCCTCCCAGCGCGTGGGGGCCACCAGGCTGCGCCCCGCGTTGCGGCTGCCCTGCACGAAGCGGCGCAGGAAGCCCACCAGGGTGCGCATCTCCTGCTCCCGCGGCTGGGTCGCCCCGCTCTGGGTGTCGGGGGCGGGCTGCAGGATGAGGGCCGGGATGGCGTGGTTGCGGAAGAAGCTCACCGCCGTCTGGGCGATCTCCACGCTCAGCCCGGCCTCCAGGAAACACACCTCCGCCGGGGCCACGCCGTCGAAGTCGTCGGCGAAGTCCACCGTGTGCATGAACACCACGTCGCGGGGGGCCAGCAGGGTGGCGGGCTGGGGCTGGTAGCTGCCGCCGCTCCGGTAGATGCGGAAGCCGCGCAGGCCCTGGCCGGGGTCCACCTCCGGCACCCACAGGTTAGGGTTGACCCAGCGCAGGCGCTGGGTGACGCGGTACAGGTTGCGCTGCTTGCTGAGCAGGTTGCGGCCCCAGAAGAAGATGGCCAGCTCGCTGCGGCGCATGACCTCGCGCAGCCCGCGCCGGAAGAGGCGGGCCACCGGCTCGGCCAGAGGCACGTCCTCCCCCTCCCCGTCCACCACCTTGAAGGGCACGGCGGCCACCGCCCTGGCGCGCAGGTTGGCGGCGGCGTAGACCGTGGCGGCGGTGGCGTAGAGGTCGGTCAGCTCGCGGTCGCTGGCCGCCTCGCGGCTGGTGGCCACGTGCTGGATCAGGGCCGAGCGGAAGGCCTGCACCTGGTCCCCAAACAGCAGGCTGCTCATACGATCACCGCCTCCCAGGTCGGGCCGCCCGCCACGAGGCGGTTGCAGGCCCCCGCCGTGGCGTCGGCCTGGTCGCGGTACGTCCCGTTGGGCACGGCGGCCAGCTCCTCGACGTAGGCCGCGTTCCACGCCCCGCGCACCAGGCGCACGTTGCCCGCCTCGGCCTGCGCCGCGAACGGCTCCAGCCGCACGTCCTTGTCGCCGGTGGGGCGGTCCAGGTAGACCGGGAACCCGGCCAGGTTGCGCGCCGTCGCCTGGGCCGACTCGATGCCGCCCGAACCCGGCTCCTGCTCGACCCAAATCACCACGTGGCCGTAGCGCCCGGCGTCCAGCTCTGCCGTCTGGCGGATGACCCGCTCCCGCTCCCCGGCGGACCACTGGCCGCGCACCACGTCCTCCACGTAGAGCAGGCCCTCCTCGTCCAGCGCCAGCAGCACACCCGCCGTGTAGGCCCCGCCGCCCGCCGTCCCCGCCTTATCCCAATAGCGCACCCGGCGCGCAGCGCGCGGAGCAACGTCGACGAAATTCGAGAGCCAGGCCCGCCTGATCATGTTGCCCTCGCGGGCGGTGGGCCGCAGCTGGTACAGAGCGTTCCAGGAATAGGACCCCAGGCTGGTCCGGATGGCCTGCAACTCCTCGGCGGGGAAACGCGCCGGCCACAGCGCCTCGCCGGGGGCGCGGCCCAGCAGGTCGCCCTCCTCCGCCAGGGCAGGCAGGCGCATGACGTGCCACTTCTCCGGCTCGCGCTCAATGAGCCGGTGGGCCAGGTCGTCGGGATGCCAGGGGGTCGTGATCATGATGACCGCCGCCCCCGGCTCGCGGCGGGTGTACAGGTCGTTGACAAACCACTCCCAGGTCGCCTCGCGGTAGACCGGCGACTCGGCCTCGGCCCGGCTTTTGATGGGGTCATCCACGATGATGACGTGGCCGCCCTTGCCCGTGATACCCCCGCCAACCCCAACCGCGTCCATGCCGCCATCGCGACCGGCCAGGTTCCAGGCGTCCACGGCCTGCGAGTCATCCGCCAGGCGCGCGTCGGGGAAAACGGCCCGGTAGCGCGGCGCGCGCAGCACGTTGCGGGCGTAGCGGGAATGCTTGTGGGCCAGGGTGGCGCCGTAGGAGGCCAGGATGACCCGGTGGTCCGGCCAGTTGCCCAAATGCCAGGCCGGGTACAGGCGGCTGGAGGTCTGGCTCTTGCCGTGGCGGGGCGGCATCATCACGATGACGTGGGAGAGGCCTTCTGCGCCGCCGGTCGCGACGTGCCGGCTGCAGGCCATCAGGACGCGGTCCAGGGCGTCCAGGTGTGGGGCGTGGGCGTAGCGCGGCCAGACCAGGCGCTTAAAGGCCGTCAGGCTGCGCCGCGCCGCCCGCCGGGCCAGCTCCTCCAGCGCCCGGCGCTGCAGCGTTCGCTCACCGCTCCTCTGCATCATCCCCGACCTCTCCAGCAGTGGCTGGACGTTCCGGCAGGCCGATGATGCGGCGTAGCTCGTCGTCACTCAGGTCCTCCAGCGTGGCCGTGACGGCCACCACGGCCAGCGGCCCCCCGTCCTTGCCCCGCACGTTGAGGTCGCGGGCGGGCAGGTCGCCGTACTCCTCGCGGCTGTCCGCGTTGTAGCGGGCGATGGCCGCCAGCAGCCGCTGGGCGGTCTGGGGGTCGGCCACGGCCCCCTGCTTGCCCATGTAGATGAGCATGGCCCGCGCCAGCACGTTGTGTCCGGCGGCCAGCAGGTTGCGCCGCACATCGCGAGCCTCCGCCCGCAGGCGGCGCTCCTCGGCCTCCCGCTCGGCCCGCTGCCGCTGCGCCTCGGCCACGTCCCAGGCCTCGGCCCGCTCTTTCCAGCGCCATTCGCGGGCGCGCTCATACCAGTGACGTGAGGGACGCTTCCCTTTGCTTCCCTTTGCTGGACTCTCGCGCCAGGCCGCCTCAATCGTCCGGTTGGGACCCATGAGCCGGTAACGCTCGAAGCGCTCGTACCACAGCATCGGCTCCAGATTGCCCTGCGCATCGCGCTGCCGGTCCCAGGGATTGCGCGCATCCACCCCTCACGCCTCAGACTGGAACATCCAGCCCCTGCTGGACTGCTTGCGTCCAGCTCTGCTGCACTGCTTGCGTCCAGCTCTGCTGGACTGCTTGCGTCCAGCTCTGCTGGACTGCTTGCGTCCAGCTCTGCTGGACTGCTTGCGTCCAGCTTCGCTGGATGTGATTAATGTCTGCCCCAAAGGCCTTGACTTCCGGCCCTTCAGAGGTATCATGTGCTCACAACGATGGATTAGCGAATGGATTATCAGGATAATAACAAGATGAACGACACCCGGAACACCCAACGCCTTCACCAGATCGCCGACCTGCTCCAGAGCAAGGGCTACGGCGCCCGCATATTCGAGGATGGGATCGACGTGTACCTGGACAACCGGCCCCTCACCCTCTACGAGGTCAGAAGCGCGCTGAACTTCGCCATCGACCGGCGCTTCACCCAGCTCGACGTGACGGGCAAAGGCCGCGTCCTGATCCGCGAAGAAGGCCTGCGCGACGAGAACCTGGACGGCGACCATATGCCGCGCCTGGAAATCCTGCTGAGCGAGGCGGGCGAGCTCATCAAGGCCCACCGGCTGGAGACCCTGCTGGACCGGGCGCGCGCCATCGCCGCCCTGGCCCAGACCACCTACCGCAGCGCCGAGATGGACGCCCTGGCCCAACAGCTGGCCGAGGCCCTGCAGGCCTACGAGGAGGCGTAACCGATGGCCCCTAAACCCCCGATCAAGATGGTGGCCTTCAACCCCCTGCGCCGCCGCTACGAGACGGTCTTCCCCGAAGACGAGGTGGCCCTCGACGCGATGACGCCCCTCTTCTACAACCCCGGCCTGGACCGCTACCTCAGCGTGCCGGGCGTCGGCGCCGCCCAGGTCTATGACGCCTGGCTGGCCGCCATGCGCAAAGCCTGACTTCTCAGCCACCCGGCTCCTCCTGCACCTCGCCCGCCAGGGCGGGGTCGCGCTTCTCCTCCGGCTCCTCCTCCCCGGCCCGGCTATCCAGCCGCGCGGCGCAGCCCAGGGCCTCCATCCGCCGCAGCACCACCTCGCAGTAGCGCGGCTGCAGCTCCAGGCCGTACACCAGCCGCCCCAGCTGCTCCCCCGCCACCAGCTGGCTGCCGCTGCCCGCGAACGGCTCGTAGCACACCTCGCCGGGCAGGGTGTGCTGCTGCATGGGGAGGGCGAACAACGCCACCGGCTTGGAGGTGGGGTGGTCTGTGGACGTGCCGGGCTTGATGGTGGGCACGGCCCAGACGCTGCTGGGGTAGTCCTGGGCGATGCGGCGCGGCTTGCGGCCCCGCCGCCAGCCGAAGAAGCACGGCTCGTGCTGCCACATGTACCAGGCGCGCGTCAGCACCGGGCGGTCCTTGACCCAGATGATCTGCTGGTGCACGAAGGCCCCGTGCCGCTCCCACACCGCCTCCAGCAGCGCCTGGCGGTGGCTGGCGTGCCAGCAGTACCAGGCCGCGTCCTCCGTGATGGCTTCCTGGATGGCCGCCGCCACGAAGCCGTCGTAGAGCGCCTCCCCCTGCGCCGGGTCGTCCCAGCTCACGTCGTGGTAGGTCTCCCCCCAGTCCTTGTTCCTGTCCGCTTCGTTCCAGCGGTGGGGGTGGTTGTTGCCGTCGTAGCCCACCAGGTAGGGCGGGTCGGTGGCGAAGAGCGCGGCCCGCTCGCCCGCCATCAGGCGGGCCACCGTGGCCGGGTCGGTGCTGTCCCCGCACAGCAGCCGGTGGCAGCGCCCCGGCACGCTGCGGCTCTCGATCAGCCACAAATCCCCCGGCTGCACCCGGACCTCCCCAAAGGCGTCCGCCTCGGGGTCTTCGGCTTCGGGCGTCTCCTCGCCCGCGTGGGGCGTGAGGTCCACCCCGGCCTCCTGGGCCAGGCGGTGCAGCATGGCCTGCACGGCCCGGTCCTCGGCCTGCACCTGCGCGAGCAGCGCCCCGAAGGCCGCCCCGTCCGCCCGCGCCATGGCGGCGATGGGGTCCAGGGTGGCCAGCACCAGGCGCTCCTCCTCCTCGCTCAGGTCCACCACGGCCACGTCCCACTCGGCCTGCTCGTCCAGCGCGGCCCGCAGGTGGCCGTCGATGAGCCGCCCCGTGCGCCGGTTGAACAGCACGGGCATGACCTGGCCCACCTGGTCCAGCACGCCCTGCAGGGCCTCCCGCTGGGCTTCCGGGTGCTTGCGCCAGTTGTGGGGGTTGGCCTTCAGCTCGGCCACCGGCATGCGGCGGTAGGCCACCACGCGGTTGCGCCAGCGCTCCGGGCGTCCCGCTTCCTCCGCCGGTCCAGGTGTTTTGCTCATAGCAGCCCCATCATCTCCAGCGCCAGGGCCAGCAGCCCCAGCAAAGTCAGCGCGGCCACGGCCCGCAGCCAGATGTCGGCCAGCGCCACGTCATCCCGCCGGCGCGGGGAACGCAAAAACAGGCGTCCCCCACGCGCGCAGGACTTGAGGTGATCGCACGGCGGCCTCGTCCAGCCCCTGCTGGGCCACGTGCCTTTGCTCCCGTCATGCCAGGGGAGCGAGCGGTCGGTATGGGCTTCCAGGGACATGGTTTTTGCCTCTCCCGACCAGATAACAAAAACGGGACACCAGAGATGACGCACAGGCGTATCTCCATGTCCCGTTAATGTAAATTGTACGGGTGTTCTGATGAGAAATCAAGAGCAGTTGCTGCTAATAGCTGGCCTGTGTCCTGGTCCCGATCCGATTCCGCTGGAGGGCTGACCGTCAGGGAACCTGCTGCTGCTCACAGGACGCCTTTTTCGCCCACTCCGGCATGGGCGGCAATTCATCCGGCCAGCCTTCCGGGGCCAGGTTCACCTGCTCGGCTCGAACCAGCACGAAGGGCACGGCGTAGCCGTACACCACCAGCCAGACCTTGCCCGGCGAGGCCCGGCTGGCGAACCAGAAGCAGGCGCGGTAGCCGACGCCGTCTTCCAGATGCACGCGGCACGGCGCGCCGTACGCCCACTGCTGGGACGCAGCAGACGGCGCGGGCACGTGCACCCGGAAGGTGAGCAGGTCCAGCCGGGCCAGGGGCACGCTCGACCTGCTCCTGTGAAGCCGGGGCCGGGTTGTCGCGGTCATTCTCTCTCCTTACCGGGCGGAAAGGCCCGCGCCAGGGCTTCCCGCGCCAGCTGGCCGCCGTCGGCCAGCACCGGCATCGCGCCCCGGTAGTTGGCCGCGTCGGCGTAGAACAGCAGCGCCGTGCGCAGGATGGCCAGCGCGTCGGCGCGCCGGCGCTCCACGTCGTCTTCGGGCCGCGCCACGTGGCCGCAGGCCGGGCACACCATCGCGTCCGACAGCGCCCGGTAGGCCATCTCCGTCCCGCATCGCTCGCACTTCATGGTGGGTCTCCTGTAGACCGGGTCATCCCGGCATTGCCCGGAAGGCGCCGCTCTGGTACAGTAGACCGCGCAGCGCCTCCGGGTTTGCGTGCTTGGGGGAGCTGAGGGGACGCCAGGGCCGTCAACCATGGGCGTCCCCGTGTTTTTCACCGCCAGACGGCGCGCCAGCGCCAGTACACCGCCCGCATGGCGTGCCCGTCCAGCCCGTCGCCAAACGCGATGAGCAGCGCGTGTTCCGCGTCCGGCTGGGCCACGACGCGGTACTTCCACGTGCCGTCCTCTTGCAGCCAGACCTCCAGCCTGCCCGGCAGGTCGCCGCGCGCCTCGGTGGGCACGGTGACCGGCCAGACCACCGCCCGGCCCTCCCGCAGGCGAGGGTCGCGCAAGGCAGGTGGCAGCCTCTCGCCGCTGACTTCGTGTCCTCTGTAGCGCCTCATGGGGCGGCCTCCTCCTCCCACCGCAGGACCTGGCCGCCGTAGTCCACGACCCGGATGCGGATCCGCTTGCCGCGCGCCGTGGCGACGCGCCGGGCCTCAGCAGCCTGCTCCGGCGTCTCCACCACCAGCAGGTCCCGCTCGTCGCAGAGGAGCACCAGCTCGGCCAGCGAGCGGCGGGGTGCGTGGTCCCGGTACAGCCAGGTGACCGGTTGGGTGAGTAGCATGTCAGTCCTCCTCCCGGGGCGGTTTCCAGAACACCTTCACGATCAGCTCGCCGCCGTGTCTCGACAGGATGCTGATAATGACCTCGCGCAGGTAGTTGTTCAGCACGTCGACCTCCTGCGGGGTCTCGATGTGTGCGGTGTGGAGCTGCCGGATTTCCTGTCCAGCAGGGGCTGCCCAGTGGTCACTGGACGGGACCGGACGTTCCAGTCCAGCGCGTTCGGTCTTGGCCTCATCCTGCGGGACCTGGGATACGTCGGGGTCGTAAACATACTGGGGTGATCTGCGCGAGGAGGAGGAGCGGGCGCGACGCTGCGCCGCCCGGCTCCGCTTCTCGCTGCTCACGCGCTGCTCGTAGACCGTGCCACCGCGTTGGACCTTGCGCGTCTCCATCTGCGGGATTACCGCAGATGGCTCCCGGTCGTCTTGGGTTTCTATCTGGCGAATTTCGCCAGATAGCTCATCACGGTACTTCCGGACAGTGTCCTTATTCACTTTACACCGCCGCGCGATCTCGCGGTCGCTCCACTGGCTCCACTCCGGGTCGGCCAGCAGCCGCAGCACAGCCCGACGTTTGTCCTCATTGGTGCGCGGCATGCCGTGCGTGCCGTTGGCGCTGACGCTGAACAGGATGGCGTCCCGCAGCGTCCCGGCAATCACGCGCGCCCGGATCCGCCGCCGGTTCTCCGGCTTTTCCCGCCGCCGCGTGGCATGCGCCCGGTGAAAGCCGTCCGCCAGCCAGTAGCGCCCGCTCCCGGCCTCATGAAACACGACCACAGCGGGGAACTCGTCCCCGGCGTCCATCCGCTCGGCGTACTCGGCCACCTTCTCCCAGTTGATCTCGGCGCGCGGTTGCGTGTCGTCGCTGAGGATGATCTGGTCCAGGTCGAGCCATTCGACCCCCACCTCCTCCTCGCCGGTCAGGGCATAGTAGACCTGCAGCGGGTCCGGTACCTGCTCATAACTGCGCTTCACGGGCCACCTCCTCGCGTTCCAGCACCCTGCGCTTGAAAACTTCGAATACCAGCTCCATCTCCAGGTCGGCATCGCTCCCAGGCGCATAGACCCCCAGCGCCTGGCCGAACTGCGCGGCGTACTGCCAGGTGATGCGGTACTCCAGCATGGGCCAGACCCGGTCTCCCCAGCGGCGCTTGAGGGCGCTCCAGTTCTTGCGGTGCAGGTTGGTGCGGCTCATGATCTGGGTGGGCACGATACCCAGCACGCTCACCGGGGCCACGGTCCGGGCCAGGATGGCGAAGCCCCGCTCGGTGCGGATCACCCCGTGCACTCCTTCCAGCGCCCCGCCGGTGGGGATGATCACCGCGTCTCCGGCGCTGAACAGGTAAGGGTCGAAGGGCAGGTGGCTCGGCGCGGTATCGACCAGCACGTAGTCCACCACGTCGGCTTCCAGGAGCGCGGCCAGCCTGTCCCGCAACAGGGAGATGGGGGCACTGTCGATCAGCAGCTTGAGACCTGCGCTGCTGGTCGTCTCGTCGCCGGGCAGCAGGTACAGCGTGCCGCTGACGTCGCCCCGCCCGGCCCAGCGCTCGCGGGGCACGGGCCGCAGCCAGTCTTCTGCCGGGTCGCCTGCCGTCAGCACGCGGGCCAGACCCGGCTCCTCCGGCAGGCCGAAGACCAGAGCGTGGGTGGCCTGGGGGTCGGCATCGACGATCACCACGCGGTGGTCGCGCGCCAGGCGGGCGGCCAGCTCGCGGGTCAGCGAGGTCTTGCCCACACCGCCTTTACGGGCGGCAACGAGGGTGATGCGGTCAGACATGGTCGTCCTCCTTCGCCAGGAACTCATCGAGGGCGGCAAAGTAGCTGTCGTGCGTCACGTCCGGGTTCACCCTGTCGCGGACGACGTAGCTGTGGGTCGCCCCTCCGCTCACGAGGCTCACGCCGGGACCTCCGGTCCTGAGCGCGGCCAGGATGTCGTTGAGTGCCCCGATCACGTCGTCCCAGGTGTCCGCCCCGATCTTGGTGGCCACGACGTGCCGCCGTTCCGGTTGCTCCACGGCTCACCTCCCCAGCCGGTGGAAGGCGTCCGGGATGCTCTCCGGCGGGGTGCGGTCGTCGTCATGGCCGTTGCGGCGGGCGCGCGGCGCGGTCTCCAGGTTGAACAGCGCCCCGCTCTCCCTGGCCGCCTCCTCCGCCGCCGCCCGGAACAGGTCGCGCAGGCCGCGCCAGGCGCCACCCAGCGCGCCGCCCAGCGCCGGCACGAGCAGCGGCGACAGGTTGGCCCAGCCAAACATCAACATGAATTCCGAGCCGGCAGTGAACAGCAGGAACGTCTCGGCCATCGTGACAAACGCGATGGCCAGGTCGGTAAGGGCGTCCCCGGTCCACGCCGCGCCCTCCAGCTTGAAGTAGAGGTCCGTCGCGTAGTCCGGCACGAAGGCCAGCAGCCACAGGACCACCACCAGCCTGCGCCCCCCGCGCCGCGTGGCGGCCACCCAGGCCAGGGCGATCTGGAAGGCCTGGGGCAGCAGCCCCACCAGGGCGGCGGTGGTCTCCGGGTCCAGCTTGCGGCTGGGCAGCAGCAGGTAGCCCAGGCGGCTGGTCTGGTAGTCCTGAAGGCTGAGGAAGGCCGCCGTGACACAGATGGCCCCGAACACCAGGAAGGCGGCCACCTTCATCCAGGTCGGCTGCTTCTGCAGCCAGTCTGAGATGCGTAGTGTTTCAGGCATGTTATTCTTCTCCTTCTGCCGCGCGCTCGGCGGCCTCGTCAGTGCTCCAGATCACCGCCAGGGGCACAGTGTTCTCGCAGTCCGGGCACGGGTAGACGCCGCGACAGAGCGGGCAGGCATGGTACTCGCGCCCACACAGCGGGGAGGTGTACGGCTGGTAGGGAACGTCGTAATGCGGGCAGGTTTTCATCTCGTCGCGCCTCGCTTTCTCGCTTCCGCGTTGTCTCCGCGCCTGCTAGGCTTGGTAGGATTCCCTGATGATCACGCCAATATCGCCCTCTGGCACTAGCTCTTCACAGACCGAAAGATTGCTATCGAGCCACGCATTGCGGCCTTCAGTTTCGGAGTTTTCTGCCGCTATCCGCCGCGCCAGATCTTCGCCTGCGGCCCGAATAACAAACCCGAATGTGCGGTCGTACCAGCTATCCCAAGGATTATCATACGGCCACTTGATGTCCTCTCTAGGCCGCAGCAACCACAACTTTGTGGGCAGAGAACCGTTCTCGCCCGGCCCATCCTCGTCCTCTTCGCCCCAGATCACCGTCAAGGGGATGGTGTTCTCGTCCGGCTCATCCCGCACCGGGATGGTTGTGCCCACGAGGTCCTCGCCGCGTAAGACCAATTCGTTGTCTTCTATGCGCACGGGCAGGCGAAGCGGTCCGATTTTGGTGAAGACCGGCGAGCCTTTGAGCAGCCGAAACTCGCCGCGCCCGTTGAGCAATATGTCCTCCGCGCTGACGTACCAGGTAGCCACAGTGCCCACCTCCCCTAGAACAGCCGGATCTGCCCGGCCACCTTCTCCAGATACTCGTTGACCAGCCCGCCCACGCGGGCGCGAAATGACTCCGAGACCGTCCAGTCGTCCTCGCGCCAGTGGGGATAGGCCTCGTTGCGGATGGCCGCCCACTCGGCGCGGCGCACCTCGGCGGAGCTGCCGATCTCGCGCCCGATCAGGCGGGAGATGACGTACAGCCGTGCCCCGCGCGAGGGGGCCTGCTCGCCGACGAGCCGGTTGAGCGCGTAGCGCTGGCCATCCTTGATCAGGTCATTCATTTTCAGCCTCCTCCAGGCCCAGCCGATCCACCAGGCCGGACAGCGTGACCCCGAACAGGTCGCAGGCGATGCGGACGTAGTCCACCGGCGAGACCGACCACAGCCCCCGCTCGGTGATCTGCTGCGCCGCCCACTTCATGAGGGCAGGCGGGTAGGCCTGCCCACCGGCGATCACCGCCCCCTCCACCGCCTCCGCCGCCAGCGGCTCGAAGGCCGGGCCGGACTGGCCGCTCTCCCGGCGGTCGGGCTGCTCAACCGCCCCCCTGCTCAGCCGCAGCGGGGGCAGAACGTGCAGCCGCTGGTGGTAGATTTCCCGCGCATACTCCAGCAGGTCGGGGTGGGCGGGGATGAAGGCGTAGGCCGACTGGTCGTCCAGCCCATCCACCACGCGGTTGATGCGCCCCACCCACTGCCAGAGGAACAGGTCGGAGCGCACGTTGGTCAGGTAGACCCCCACCCGCAGGCGGGGGATGTCCACCCCCTCGGTCACCATCCGCACGGCCACCAGCCACATTTCTTGGCCGTCGCGGAAAGCATCGAGCCTGGCTGCCGCGTCGCCGTCGTCGGAGATCACCAGCACCGGCTTCTCGCCCGTCGTCTTTTTGACCTGGCCGACGAGCCACCGGGCATGGGCCTGATCCCTGGCCACGATCAGCCCCGCCGCATCGGCGTGCCCCGCCTCCCGCAGCGCCAGCAGCCGCTCGTGGGCACTGCCGATCAGCGCGCGCACGAAGGTCGGGCTGGCGATGGCCGTGTTGAGCAGGTGCGCCCGCTGCGCCTGGGTCAGGCTGTCGCCAAAGCTGGCCTCAAAGACCTCGTCGCCCTGTGCCCAGCGGCCCTCGGCGTCGTAGGTGGGGAAGAACACCGGAGCCACGTAGCCCTCGGCCAGCGCGGCGGCGTAGTCCAGGCTGTAGTCCGGCCTGATGCGGTAGGTGCGCGGGTCGTAGGTGACGTAGGGGATGGGCTGGCCGTCGTTGCGGAAAGCCGTGCCGGTCAGCAGCAGCCGGTAGCGAGCCTGGCGAAAAGCCGTCTTGATGCGCTCCCCCCAGGTGTTCTCGTCCCCGGCGTGGTGGATCTCGTCGAAGGCGACGAAGGTGGGCGTGCCTCTGGTAACCAGCGCGGCGACGTGCGCGGCGCGGTTGACGACCTGCTGGTAGGTCACCACCAGCACCGGCCTGTCCTCCGGCCAGTCCCGGTTGGAGGCCGGGACCTCGGTGGTGGCCCCGAAGCCGAACTGCGCCGCCGTCTCCAGCCACTGGGTGCGGATGCGGTCGGTGTG
>FWPU01008186.1_pt1 | contig 18165 bp, 16 predicted proteins | sample 2228361 | NCBI WGS metagenome assembly FWPU01 (sample SAMEA103939777, study PRJEB20133) | metagenome
ACTCTGATAATAATCATCATTTCTTAAAATAGTTTTGATCTAAAGAAATCAAAATTCTCATCTTCAATAGTAGATACTAAGTTATAATAATCAAATCTTTGTAAGAAAACTGTAAAATTAATCACCACGATAATCTCTCATCAAGAAGATTTTTTGAAAGTAGATAATAGAAAACTCAACAGTGATACTCTGTAAATTGATTTTATTATACTTCAGTTACGTATCAAGAGAGTAATCTACTTGCTGTAAGATTTTTTTTAAAATTCAAATATTTGTATTCCTTTTTTGACTAGTGTATAACAATATCTATACTATGGATCCAATAAAACAAAAAGCTCTGGAACTTCACAAAAAATATCAAGGAAAGCTAGCGACTATCTCGCTTCCCTCTATCACTACCAAAGAAGATCTATCTTACTTCTATACTCCAGGAGTTGCAGCTGTCTCTGAGGCAATTGCTAAAAATCCATCTCTTTCTTTTGACCTTACGTGGCGCGGTAGAACTATTGCAGTAATCTCAGATGGGTCAGCTGTATTGGGTCTTGGTAATATCGGTCCTGAGGCAGCCCTACCCGTAATGGAGGGTAAATCACTACTTTTGAAACGCTTTGCCAATGTTGATTCTGTACCTCTAGTACTTAACACACAAGACCCAACAGAGATTATTAGCTGTGTAAAACACCTTGCCCCATCATTTGCAGGGATAAATCTTGAGGACATCGCCTCTCCTTCTTGTTTTATCGTTGAAGATGCTCTTCAAGATATTGGAATTCCTGTTTTTCATGATGACCAGCATGGAACAGCAATAGTCGTAACAGCAGCGTTGCACAATGCTGCAAAAGTTGTAAACAAACCATATGAATCTCTCAAAGTAGTCATAGTTGGAGCAGGAGCAGCAGGGCTTGCAGTAGCACGCATGCTTTTAGGGCTTGATTGTTCGGGTGATTCCTGTCGTTATCTTCCCGGCAGTACATCTGTTAAGGATGTTATTGTTGTTGACACACATGGTGCACTTTTTACGGGAAGAGACAATATGAATATTTATAAGCAAGCAATTGCTGGTTTATCAAATAAAGAAAAAAAAGTGGGTCCGCTGGAGGAAGTAATCAAGGGAGCAGACGCAGTGATAGGTGTTTCACGCCCAGGAAGTATCAAACCTGAGATGATAAAATCTATGGCAGACAAGCCAATAGTTTTTGCACTGGCAAATCCCATCCCTGAGATAATGCCTGATGATGCGAAAAAAGCAGGAGCATATGTTGTAGCCACAGGGAGATCAGATTTTCCCAATCAAATTAATAATTTACTAGCTTTCCCTGCAGTTTTCAAAGCTGTTGTCAAAGGAAGACTGGCCAAGATAACACCCCTTATGAAAGAAGCCGCTGCCAAAAAACTAGCTGCTCTAATACCTCATCCCACACCTGAAAGAATAATTCCCGATCCCTTCTTCCCAGGCCTTGTTGATACCGTAAGTGATGCAATTCTCCAACAAGCCTAGTCATTTACAAATCACATTATCATTGGTGAACCTAGCTGAAAGAAGTTGCCATCCGGGTCTTCAAATGTACAAAGCCACATCTGATCCTCTTCTTCAGGATGATAAGGATCTGCAATTACCTTTGCTCCTAAATTGCGAATTCTCTCAAACTCCCCTTGAACATCATCTGTCTCAAAATTGATCATTATTCGCTCAGGCTGGGTATTCAGTCCATGAACTTTATCATGTGGTCCAATAACAAGATATTCATTTTCCACACCAAATCCAACGAATTCTCCGCCTTCCCAATCTGGATCTTTTTGCAGCACTTTGCTATAAAACTCAGCAAGTTGTTGGGGATTTTCTGAAAAAAGTATGACACCCTGTAGTTTCATCTCATTCACCTCCTCTCCAAAAGTTTTTATCTTCATCGCTTAATAACTTACTAATCTATACTAATATTCTAACATCTACTATACAAAAACAATTGACCAATAATGTGTAAGAGACTAGTGATAATTTTGTAAAATGAGAAAAGATTGAAACGCAACTTTAAAAGATGATAAGGTATAGCTTGTCATAGACAAATCCCTTATTCTTTGGGATAATTCCTTTTTAAAGGAGAGATGACCGAGTGGTTTATGGTAGCGGTTTACTAAACCGCCGTCTCGCAAGGGACCGTGGGTTCGAATCCCACTCTCTCCGCCTTCGGTCGCCATAGCTTTAGCGTAGGCGAATCTTTACACATGAAAGTTTGTTCTGAAACTAAAGACAAATCAACTGTGCGTGGGCAACCTTCGGCGGACACAGTCCGCTTTTATTATGTTTATATCCTATGGTGTTCTAATAACAAGCCGTATATTGGGTGTACGAACGATTTGAAAGACAGAATGAATCGTCACCAAAAAGGTCATGCTCCCGCAACTAAAGATAAGTTACCAGTTCGATTAGTATCTTATTTTGCTTTTTCCAACAAATATACTGCTTTTAATTTTGAAAAATATTTAAAGTCTGGCTCTGGGAGAGCATTTATTAAGAGACATAAACTTGTATAAGAAGTGATTCCAACATAGTCAAACAAGCACTGCTAGTTTGCAAAAGAGGTCCTGGCTCGACGAGGCTAATGTTCACAGAGGGCGAGCCCGTTAATAAAATCAGTTCGGATTTTTTCAAATACACACCGCAGCGTAAGAAATTTCTTCGAAATTTCAACGCTGCTGTAGCGTTTAAATTTTTCGAGGAAAATTTATTACGCTACGCCCATGTATTATGTTTATATTCTTCAAAGCCAAAAAAACAAAAGCTTATATATTGGTTATACGTCAAATTTAAAAAAACGATTTAAGGAACATAATAGTGGTAAAAGTTCGGCAACAAAGCCTTTTACACCATACCGATTAATTTTCTACGAAGCCTTTCTCAACAAAATTGATGCGAAAAACAGAGAAAAGTATTTAAAAAGTGGTTATGGAAGAAAAACAATCAAAAGTATGCTAAAAAATATTTTGAAATTGTTTAAGCTGTGTGTAATCACCAATCCATTTTAAAGTTGAAATTTCATTTTTTCTTTCAAAATAAAGTTCAAGCCTAGCGTACTAACCACGTCAAAATTGCTCAACTCTTAATGTTTCCATTGAAGAAGTGTTAAAATAAGTTTTATGAATAAATTGTTTCCAACAAGATTAAAAACTGGCGATAAAGTTAGATCGTCGCTCCCTCATGTTCTGTGGCGATAATTTCAAAAGAACTAAGAGAAACTGCTAAAAATCATGGCCTATCTCTGAAAGAAATTAAAAAACACAGAATTGAAAAATTAGAGAAAAGAGGCGGTTTTGATAAAAATTATTTTTGAAATATGTTGAGAAAAAACAAATATGAGTAAAGCAAACTATTGGAAAAATAAATGGTCCGATCGTTTCCTTGAACTAGCTAACAATCTTGTTAAAAGAGCCTACAAGCTGATTAAGTCGAAAAACTACAAAACACTTCTTGATTTGGGTGTGGCGATGATAGAGATTTAATTTATTTTCCCAATAAAGTTGTGGTGTAAAAAATAGATATTTCCAGATGTAATTAGCTAAAAAATTAATTTTTCTAAAAGTTTTCAAAATGCTTAATAACCTTTCAAATCTAAAGAAATGAAATACTCGAATAAAGACAAGCAAATAAATAATGATTTTTATAGTTACTTTATTAGACATCACCAAGATGATGGATGGGGTGATAAAGATAAATATGGAAATTTTGAACTACTCTGTAAAATTGTAGATTTTACTAATTTTCCTCTAATAAATGCTTCAGTTTTAGATGTTGGTTCAGGAACAGGAGATTTTTCTGAATATTTAAGAAAACAAGGCATAAAAGATTACGTGGGTATAGATATTTTTCCACTGTCTGTTGATCTTGCCAAAATGAAATACAATGAAACATTTATATGTAGCGATTTCTTAGAATATAAATTTCAGCGAAAATTCGACTATGTCTTTTCATCAGGTGCAATTGCTGCCGTCTTGGATACAGATAATTATCAGATTATGACAGCGTTTGTAAGTAAAATGTGGAGACTAGCTAAAAAAGGAGTAGCCTTTAATTTCTTAACAAGAGAATATGCTAAAGAAAAAGACGATGAACTTTTTCTTTATGACCTTGATGAAGTTTTAAGAATTTGCCGCAAGATTGTAAAAAATGCACCAATTGAGTACATCCAAAACCGTGCTGGAGATCACAACGAATTTCTCCAAACTCATATATACCTTTTAAAATAAAATTGAAATGATAGAGGTAAAACCCCTAAAAGCAAATTATCTTACAAGAGGCCTCAACTCCTCTTACCTTACAATAGCTCAACTATTACTCTCTTCTTACTCATCTTTATTTCCCCTCTTACTCTTCTTAATTATAGTACAAACTATTGAAAGGAGGTGATACTGTGAATTTTTTTATCAGTAGTAATTTGAGTCCTCTGATGGCACTCCTTGTTGGAATTCTTATCCTTATATTTCCGCGTTTTCTCAATTACCTTATTGCATTTTATTTGATTGTAAGCGGACTTATAGGTTTGAGAGTACTCAATTTTTAATAAATAATAACTTGTGTCCCGACAGGAGCAAAATCATATATCCATTGTGATGCTTCAACCGGGAGATTAACACATCCATTACTTACCCGTCTGCCAAATGCAGTATGCCAATAAGCACCGTGTATTGCGTAGGCTTTATAGAAATACATTACATTGGGAACGTCTTTATGAAAGTACTTCCCATACACTGGATTTATCCCACGCATATCTTGTCTTGGTAATTTCCAATATATCTTAAATTTGCCTTTTACAGTCGGTGCTTTCGAAACACCTGTGGAAACTGTGGTTTCATAAACCATTCTTCCTCCTTCCCATGCATATAATTTCTGTTTACTGATATCAACTGTGATAAGCTTATCTGTAGTATAGATCTCCTCTGCTCTTGCTCTTACTTGAGTTAAAAGTAAGAACAAAAACAAATATGCAATAAATAAAAATATTTTATTCATAAAATGAGTATAGCTTCTTTTCTTAAAGTAATAAATGAGCTATCTTACTCTCATAGTGTATTGTTATGGTTAAAAAGCTTTGGTGATACAATCTAGTAATGTTATTACTGTCAAAATTGAAGAAATTTATTATAATAAACAACTTTCAGAAAAATTTAGAATTTAATTTGAAGATGATAAAAAGTATATTTCATGAACTCTGGATTATATCTAAAAAACCATTATTCTCCTTTCTTGTTGCAACCAGTATTCTTATTGTCTTGATTCCTCTTTTTACATATCTTTATTTTATTCGTGACCTTAGGAGTAAAGAAGATATCATTACTCGTAAAAATAGCGGCATTATTTTATTGGATCGCAACAACAAACCATTCTTCAGCTTTTATGAAGCAAAAACAAAAAACACTATCACGATTGACCAAATACCAGATATTACTAAAAAAGCTATTATCTCAATTGAAGACAAGAATTTTTATAAACATAGTGGTTTTTCAATTGAAGGTTTTGCAAGAGCAATACTCACCAATATTGAAGAAGAAAGCTTTTCACAAGGTGGATCAACAATTACGCAACAACTTGTAAAAAATACACTTTTATCACCTGAAAAAAGTCTTCTTCGTAAATATCAAGAACTGGTATTAGCACTTGAGATTGAACGCAGATTTAGCAAAGAGGATATTTTGGAGATGTATCTTAACACCGTATATTTTGGTGAAGGTGCTTTTGGAATTCAAGATGCTGCCCAAGCATATTTCGGAAAAGATGCAAAAAATCTAACACTTGCTGAAAGCGCACTCCTTGCTGCCATTTTACCTGCTCCCTCTGCCCTTTCTCCTCTTACAGGAGATGCTCAACGAGCATTTGATAGGCAAGAGCTTGTTCTGCGACTGATGGAAGAACAAGGATATATTACTCGCCAAGAAAGAGTAGCAGCAGAACAAGAGAAGATTATTTTTCATCCCAAACGTCAAGAGATGAATGAACAAGCTCCTCACTTTGCACTCATGGTAAAAGATGAGCTTATTAAAAAATATGGTGAACAACGAATCGCACGCTCCGGATTTAGGATAAAAACAACTATTGATCTTGATAAGCAAAAATATGCTCAAAGTGTAGTATCAAATCAAGTCAAACGATTAGCATCCAATAGAGCAACCAACGCAGCAGCTGTTGCAATCAATCCTCAAACGGGTGAAATACTTCTTCTTGTTGGAAGTCATAATTGGTTTGATGAGGTAAATGGGAAAATAAATATGGCAATTTCCCCCCGTCAGCCCGGATCATCTTTCAAGCCCGTTGTTTATGCTAAAGCATTTGAGGAAAGAGCAATTACTCCCGCAACTGTGCTTGAAGACAAGCCAATTACCTACCCTGACGGGTACAAACCTAAAAATTATGATGGTCAATTTCGTGGTCAAGTACTTGCTCGATTTGCTCTGGCTAACTCTTTGAATGTCCCTTCAATTCATGTATTAGAAAAAATAGGCATTCCATCAGCGATTGAGATGGCAAAACGTATGGGTATAACCACTCTCAAGAACCCTTCAGACTATGGACTCTCTCTTGTTTTAGGATCAGCTGAAGTACCTTTAATAGAAATGACTAGTGCATTTGGAGTATTTGCCAATGAGGGAAAATTGACAACGAGAACAACTATCCTTGAGATTCGAGATAAAAAAGGCAAGTTAGTGTATTCTCACACACCGGAAACAAAACTCGTTCTTGACCCGAGAATCGCATTTCTTATTTCCTCCATTCTTTCTGACTCTATAGCACGATCTCCCACATTTGGTAATGCACTAAATATCTCCCGACCAGCAGCTGTAAAAACAGGAACTACCGAAGATTTCAAAGATGCTCTTACCATAGGATATACACCCAGCCTTGTTATCGGCGTGTGGGTAGGTAACAATGATAACACTCCGATGGACAGCGTTGCTGGATCTTTAGGTGCAGCCCCAATCTGGAGACAACTTATGGAAAACATGTTAAATGGAAAACCTATTGAGAAATTCATCCCTCCTACCAATATTCTTAGAGTCATGGTTTGCAAAGAAAACGGTTTGAGGGCAGAGACTGCAACAAGTAGTGCATATATGGAATTTTTCCTTCCTGGTACGGTACCAACTAAAGCCTGTACCGATTCTTTCCCTACTCCTACAGAAATTGAAAGGACACCTACGCCTACGTTGACTGAGGAGTTAACACCCACTGAAACCCCTACTCCAACCCCCTCGCCAACAGAAATACCAAGAGAAGAAATTAGACGACGAATTCTTGAACAATTAACACTTCCTCCCGGTCAGGAGAAGAAAAAAGAAGATAAGACAATAAATCCATAAATTATTTCTGAATTTGCTTAGATTTCTTAAGAAAATTGATTCCTTGACTCTACTTCATTCCTCTCTTCTGTAAATATTTCGTCTCTGATAGTGCTTTTATGTTCATCAACATTAGGAAGAAGTTCTTCAAGAATCCTAATATAACGATGGGGATTGTGTATAGCATACATTACTGCACAAGTATCCAATCTCCAATCGAAAAGCGTAAGTGTACCATAATTAAAAAATTTACCAAATACTCCTTGGACGAGAACAACTTGTTTTATATTGTGTAAACCATATCTATCTTCTTTCTTGAAAATAACTCCTCTTTTATGAGATACAGCATAAGGAGAAATCTCATAATACTCACACAACCATTGTAAAACAATAAAAATAGTCAGCAATGTTTCAAACATTGTAAGTATGATAAATGCCACAAAACCATAAATATTGCTATTAACATTGAAAATATTTGTAAGATTTGATTGGGATAACAAAATCAACACGATGATGATAACTCCAGTAGTAATTATGTCAGTGACGATCAGTCTTAATACCAAAAGAGAAATACTCATCCTCACATTGACATGATCAATCTCTATTTTTTTGCGAGGTTTTTCTTTCTTCTCATCCATATATCTTATATCTTAGTAAATTTCCAAGTTAAATACAATTTAAATTAAACACTTTTTTTGGCAATTGAAGTCTGCAATATTTATATGCTACTACAGGATCTTTGAAAATAAAATTCTCATGATTTTCTTATAACCAAAAAAATGTAAAAATTGTCAAAAACTTATCGTAATTTTTAAAATAGTTAATCGAGTCTATTAAGTAAAAAAGTTGATAAGCAAACGATTTGTAAGAAAAATCACAAATTCACACTCGAGCGTCCAGCTGTGATTTTTATTATGGAATATTAAAAACAGTAATCTAACTAATGATTTAAGTAGTGAACAAAGTTACACCGATAATACTCTTATTCCTCAAATCTTCTATCAGAGCATCAATTAGTCTCTATTCTACAGATGATTGATAAAATTTAAACCAAAAAATTGAATGCACTTTGATGCCGCATCGTAAGATTAATTATCTTCGATGTAGTATCTAATTTCTTGTTCCTGCGGTTGAAGAACATTATAAAGATAAGTTATATCTTCATCTCTGTGACGAATACAACCTGAACTACCTGGGTCAGAGGAAGAAAGTTTGGTCAGATCTCCACCAACACCATGCAGACCAAAGGGACCTGGACGCACCCAATCGCATTGCCCATCACACTCTAAATAAGGAGTAGGACCGTAAGGCTTATGATCAACTGTGGGGATATTAAGTGTAAGAAAATACGGAGCAGTTTCTGGATCAGAAGATACTTCTTTTTTTGTTATCAACCAATATTCTCTTCCTAAAATCTTAGGTAAGGGTGTGGGTCTCTCACCTGGTATTCCTGTTTTCACAGAAAACGTTTTTACCAATTGAGATTTATTACGCTGACCTGGAATACCATGAAAAAGATCTTCTCTGTTGGATTTCCGATGAAGAACAAACCAATACCTTCCTGTATATTCCTCAGATTGTTTTTGCTTTGTCTTTAATGACAAATAAGATGAAACAGTAATTAAAATAGAAAGTAAAAATATAAGCAAAATATATAACGCTATTTTTTCTTTTAGAAAGACCATGCTAGTTATGCTAGCAAATAAAAACAATATTTAAAACTAACAAAAATTGTTTTTCCCTTTAGAATCTCACATTAAATTGAGTTTAATTTATACAACTTTTTTTTGAACCTTTATTTTTATCGCAAGTTCTAATTTTTAACGGAGTCAAATGGATTTTTAATGATTGTAAATTCTGTGAGAGGCAATATCCTGGCAACTGATTTTCCAACAACATCACTTTTTTTTAGAAATCCCCACTCGCGACTATCTGAACTGTAGGGACGATTATCACCCATGACAAAAACCGCTCCCATTGGGACAGTCACTTCCATACCATCTTTAAGGAATGAACCACCATATGTCTTTACTTCTTTTGCAAGATATGCACTTTCATCAAGAAGCATACCATTAAGATACACATTCCCATTCTCTAAACGAATTCTATCTCCAGGAAGTCCAATTACTCGCTTGATAAAAAGTTTCTCAGAATCAATTGGAGAATGAAAAACAATCACATCTCCTCTTTTGTATTTATCTAATCTGATATCTATTAAATAACTTAATAGATATTCCTTATTTTTGAACGTTGGATACATTGAAGATCCTGAAACTTCATTAGGCTGAATAACAAATGCATACAAGATCATAAAAATAGATGCAATGATAAGAAGAGTTTGAAATGAGTCAAGAAAAAAAAGACCTCCTTTTTTTAGCAGATCCATGATAACTTTATTATATAGCTTTTACTACTTAAGGACTAGACTTGTTTCCTAGTCCTAAGAATTACAATTCAAGTACCACTAGACTCTTTGCATAATTTCGTATATTATTTTGGAATGCTTGACTTCACAAAGAAAATTTATGGAGAAAAGAATACTAGAACAATCATCGTGTTTAGCACCTGGCCAGCAGGATCTTGGTATCTTTGGTTTTTAGGAAGATTACTTGCTGCTCACAAATTCAAAGTAATCATATATTCACTCGATAGATATATTTTTCAACTCGATCCAATTTTGATCGCCAAACAATTTACCTTAATTAAAAAAGATGCTCTCAGTTCAATAAAATCCCTTCCAAAGCGTCAACGAAATAATATAAATATCATGGGAATTTCTTTTGGATCTATGCTAGCATTTATGGTAGCAAATGATCTTCCCTCTGTATCAAAAATTATTGCCAATCTTTCAGGAGCAGACATGGCTCAGATAGTATGGAGCTGGGATAAGGTAATGAAAGGATTTAAAAATCAACTGCGAAAGAAAAAATGGACTCTGCAAAAATTGCAAGATATTTGGTTTGATCTCTCACCTATCAACAATCTTGATCGACTAACAGGTAAAAAAATCTTGCTTTATGCTGCCGAAAAAGATGAAGTAATTCCTTATTCCCAAGCTAAGAACTTAATTGAGGCACTAGATGATTATGGCATTGAATATCAAACAGTAGTCAACATTCGTCACAATCATGTTATTAGCTGCCTGATTAATATTCTCAAATTTGATACATATCTTCGATTTCTCAATACAAGATAAAGAATTATCTTTCTACTGAGTCAAGTAAATCTTTCGCTCTCTGAAAATTTTTATTGTAATATATTGCTTTTTCTAGCTCTAAGCGCGCCTCATCAGTCTTGCCCTGCTCTAGATAAATTTGTCCGCGTATAAAATATAACTCCGAATACGCAAGGTTTCCCTTTTCGAGAATAGAATCTATTAAATTTAAAACAGTATCATAGCGTTTCAGCTTTTGATAAGCCAAAATTGGTTCTAGCTGATACCATAGCATGCGCGCTGGAAGATACTTTTGTGATTTTTCATAATAGTGAACCGCAATTTTATAATTGCCTAAATAATAGTTAGCAACAGCAATATTAAACATTGCATATCCATCAGATGGATCTTCATTTAGTTCTTCTCTAGCACGCTGTTCTGTGTTTTTCCACGAATTCTGTTCGTTTATCTCCTCCCCTAGTATTGCTCTAACCGTTGCCTCTTTTTCTTTCGGATAAACCAAGATATATCCATAATTAAATGGTTTCCACATTTGCATGAATGTTTCATAGGAGTATTCAAGATTGGGTCCTTCATAGGAATCATCTTGAATGATGACACGTCTTTTTTCATCATATCCTCTAATGATACGAAAATGTCCGATATCTTCATTAGGATGAAGCCATGTCCTGACTATCACCGGAATGTCATTAGCAATAAATTTTTTAAGAAGATCTATTGAACCATTGGGACGATGGAGTGAAAGTAAGCCGTATTCTTTTGCATACTTTACGAACTCATCAGGAAAAATAGATTTGTCATCTATCCCACCTAAGGGATTATTAAAGGGACGCATCTTCTCAGCTAACTCTTGCTGTGAGATATCGCGACCAAACATGGATATGACCATTGATAAAGCCGCAGGACCACAATTATTAAATGTCTGAGATACAAAGCGGGATGGAGGAAGTAAATCCGCACTCTCAGGAACAAGGATAGTCACTTGAGGGGTGGGAGATGGCCGCAATCTATCAATTCGTAAAGAGGCCGTATTTCCCTGTGCTCTATTATTGATGATCCAAAGAGTAATCAACAAAAATACCAGAAGCAATCCTACTTTATATTTCATAAGGCACTTATTATACCAGGAAAAAAACAGTAAATCTGAAAGTAAAAATAAGTCTTATTCTTCTAGATAGCGCTTAGCATTTTCAGATAAGAGGTAATTAATCTGCTCAGTAGCATCTTTTCCTGTATAGAGAGTATACAGTTTTTTTATTTCTTCATTGGCCTCATCCTGCGTAGCACAAGAGTCAATAGCCTTTAGATCTTCATCTGAAAATAACTGCATCGCTTCCTGTGTAAACTGTTCAAAAGCAACTTCACCTATATCTTTAAGAATTGAAGAGATCTCCTCATCACTTAGACCTTTCCTCATTAAGGATGATACTACATTCTGTAGGATCTTCTGTGAATCCATAGATTATCTCCTTAAACCAAATAATCTTTTTAAAAAACCTCCTGATTTGGAAGTCTGAGCGCGTTTCTCTGTTGTAGAAGAAGTTCTTGCGCCACGTCGTGCATTTTCTATCGCTTGAGCTTCTGTGTTAAGAACTGTACTTGCAGCAAATCCTGCAATCCCATCATTTCCCTTAACTCGCGCATCTTTGGCAACCTGAAGTGGATTATCCGATTGCCACATATTCGAAACGACAGTAGCGAGCTCTTCCCTTTTGCGACTAATTCCTTCCTTTTGGCGAGCACGAAGAGCATCTGTTAGCGGTGTTGGGTGCGGTCTCTCCTCTATTGTTGAATGAGAAGCAACATCTGGATGTACTTGAGGTAGCACGTCAAGAGGCGGCTGTGGACCTTGTTCAAGACGTTGTGTAAGATGGGATGCAGATACACTGCTGAGTCGTCTTCTGAGTTCTTCTCCCATTTTCCCTTCATCCGATACAGATGTTGACTCTACAGTCTGTAATGGCTCTTGAGGACCTTGTTCAAGACGAGCAGTAAGATTTGATGCTGATAACTTTTGAAGAGATTCTCTCACTTGTTCACTAGACTGCTGCTGATTATGATTTAGATCTCCTAAGGAGGAAAGCGGATCCGCTGGCCCCTCTTCAAGTCTTGCTGATAAGTTTGATCTGCTTGCCTGTGCTAATTGATGCCGAATGTCAGTATCCGCTGGATGCGAAACGTGTTCCTCTTGTTCAGAAGCATGAGGCTCTACCTTCTGCACTGAGGAAATCGCTTCTATGGTAGTAAGATCTTGCTGCTCTCCACCATCTTGTGCACTTAAACTTCTTTCTTGTGCTTCGTGAGCAACTACTGCTTCTCCCTTTTTATTTCTTGCTGCCTCTATGCGTGCAGGAGCTTCAGCATCTGCTGTTACCATAATCCATTGCCTTACTCCCTCAGGATCCACTTCTCGTAGTTTTTCCCTCAAATTGTATCTCATATCACGTACTCTTTTGAGAGAATGTTCGCTTAATTTGATCTTTGCTAATGGTATCTCAGGGGTCTCAAGTTGTTGAATTTCTTTGAGGAGTAATTCAAATTCTCGTATCTTGATTAAAGCCTTATCTATTGTCCAACCATCTTTAGTTTGCGAAGCGTGAGGATTTATCAAAAAGGGATTATTCTCTATTACTTGTTCCACCCTCTTAGCAAGTAAAGCGTCTCTAAAAGATTTACTTTCTGCTGCGATCTTAATTGCTAAATGAGAGTGAAGATCTTTGTGAGTTTTAAAGAATTCCTGAAATAATCTTTCTCTTGGTCTTCTAACTTTATTCCTATCAATCGCATCATTACCAGTTCTTCTACTTTCTATTTCAGACAGTTTATTCATGAATTCTGTATATTCATTTGTTTCGGATAAAGATAATGCATCAACTTTTGTGGAAACATCAGAAGAATGATCAACAAGCGAATCACTATTAAATGAAGATGCTTCAGGAGTATTTAATCCCACTTGCGTATCCATTCTTATCCTGCCATTATCGTTTTGATTAAAAGATTTTACTTCTTGTTGAGATTGAGGAATCTCGGGTACTACGTCGCTTTCGGACATACGAATACTATCATCGTGTATTCTCATTTAAATGTCAAGTATTTATTGTGCTTTTGCAGAGATCAGTACGGTTGGTGCGGGAGCGCAGAATGCGCCCCCGCACACGAGTCGGGTCGTGGTAACAACCCGATCAGGCTACGAGAAGAGGTAGTGCTGTATCTCGAAGACAACGGTTTGTGCCATGAAACCCATGGCAACTGGTAGAGTAGCGACCCGAAAGTATCTTCCGGAGGTGAGTCCGGCGACTTTTCCCATCGCCACTACGCCTGCGACACTCCCGATGAGAAGCAGGCTGCCTCCCGTACCGACGGCAAGCGCGAGACGTGACCCTTGCCAGGACGTCTCTAAAGGAAGTACATCGATGGCAAGAGCCGTAAGTGGGACGTTGTCAACGACAGCCGATAGCGGACCGAGTAAGTAGGTGAAAAGGACAACGCGACCACCTGAATCCTCACCACCAAGGAACAGTTGCGACATCTCTTCGAGGACTCCCAAGGTGCCAAGCGCTTTCACGCCAAGCAGGATGCCCGCAAAAAAGAGGAGAGATCTGTGGTCGATCTTGCGGATCAACTCCTCGATATCGTGCTCCATCGTAGTCAGGTGGTCGCCGTTGTAGTTCGTCCGGGGAGGGCTAAGCAGCTGATTCAGAAGCCACACAACTCCAAGACCAAAGATGAGCCCCATATACGCATGGAGCCCAATCTGGGTAAATATGAGTGGCAAGCTGAAGCAGCTGAGTGCAACAGCCATGAGGATCTTATCCTTACGAGTGAACGTGATTGGAAGATCCTCGATTGAGTCAGGAGTGGGGTCGTCAACGATGTGCCGAAGCAGTAGCACTGTGACGACCACAGCGTGCGCTAATGATGGCAAGAATGCCTGAGAGACAATCTGCCCCGCTGTAAAAGCTCCTGCCACCCACAACATTATTGTGGTTACGTCCCCGATAGGAGACCATGCGCCCCCTGCGTTTGCGTTGGGGACTATAGCAGCGGAGACAATTATGCGGTTTTCACCGCGAAAGAATCTCTCCGCAATCGTCAGCATGACGAGCGTCGTCGTGAGGTTATCCAAGGCAGCGCTCAGGAAGAACGTGACGAGCGACAAAACAATGAACTGTATCCTGTCGCCAAACGATCTACGCTGGAGTTCGACTCGAATCAGCTCGAAGAATCCCTTTTGGTCGAGGAACTCAACGAGCGTCATCGCAGCCATCAGGAACAGAATGATCTCAATGATCTCTGCTCCTGCAGTTTCCAGGTCATGTCCGATGTCCGGCATATCTGCCAGAATGGCAACTATCCAAAGAAGTGTTCCTCCGATGAGAGAAATGGGCTCCTTCTGGATCCCATGGAGATGCTCGAGTGTAATTCCGATATACATCGCGATAAAAAGCATGAGGCCAATCAAGACCTCATTCTCTGAAAAGAACTCAAAGAACTCCATGACTCTCCTCCCTTTACTATGCCTTGCCCTGTTGACAACTGGTTTGACCTTTAGAAACCTCCTTTCTGTCTCTGATGGTGCAGGGGAAAATAATAAAATATTTTCCCACTGGCATCACCGGATTACACCGTAGCCTGATTGTTAATGTGCTTGTGATTGCAATCATCGCAGATGATGATTGAATCAGGGGCATATTCTAACAAAGCAATATAATAAGTCAATATTCTTTAGAGATAATGAAAGAATAAACTATGAATGAATAAGTGCCTGAATTATCTGACGTTGATAGAGTTCGACTACTGAAGGATACTCTTCTGAGATTTTTTCGATCTCCTTCTGATTTTTTGCAATAAGTCCTTCTTGATTTTCACGAACAATCCGTATTGCTTTTTTGAGTATTGGTTTTTTAATTAACTTCTCTACTCTATCAAGATATTCCAATACTGCATATGAGGTAAAAATACGAGCTCTTAAAAGACCGTATCTATCATTTACCAGGCTCTCATCTGTTATTCCCAGAATCTTACTTAACAATTTATACTTACTTACAAATTTCCTCAAACTAAGTAATCTTTTCCTAAAGGACATACCACTTTTTACTTTTCCTTCTTTATCCATTGCCCTTGTTCCAAACATCTCAGGATATTCAAGAGCATCCTGCTGAAGATCTAGTTCTGATTCAAATGTATGTAATACTGTTTCTGTAAATCTGCCTTGTTCATATAGTTTGTGAAGTGTACGACGCTCTATATCCAGTGCTTCTAATTTTAAGCTCTGAAGAAACTCTGTAAAAGCTGAGTTCGTAAGAAGATCTTTTTTATATTTTTCTTCCTGTTTTTTAAGTTTCTCATCAATTGCATTAATTATATTAAGATCAAATTCTCGTGTAGGAAGAGCTTTAAGACGTTTTCTCATCTCCTCTATCTCAAAAAGATTTTTCTCATCCTCAATAATTTGCTCTTCGCGTCGAGGTAAATGTAGTTTCAATTTCAAAAGAAGCCAGCGAATTGTAAGTCCATTGACAAAGAGTGTAAAAAGAAGTGTAGCAAATGTAAACTGCAGCAGAAGCTCTTTATATTCAAAAGTTTCAGGAAGAGAGTACACTAGTACCAGAGGAATTACGCCTCGAAGACCACCCCAATTAAGAATATGTTGCCAATGCATTGGTAGATTAGGCTCATCTCTGAAAAATGATAATCGGTTGCTAATAAAAGCAGAAAGATAGACAGAGAGAGATCGTGCAAGAAGAACTGAGAAAACAACCACTCCAAGCGTACCAATTTCCTTTCCAAAAATATCAAGATCAAGACTGAAGGATGCAAAAAAGAATACCAGTGAAAGCGATATAAAACCAAAGTATTCCCAATATTCTTCAATAAAATGCATAACTTGAGAAGGAATTTTTGTGCGTCCAAAGTTACCTACAGTAATTCCCATAATTACTGTAGTGATTACGCCTGAAAGATGAAAAAAATGCTCAGCTGAGGCAAATGAGCCAATAGCAAAACCTGTTGTTAATGCAGTAAGAGTTACTCGTTCATTTTTCATGTGGGAGAAAATGTAGGAAGCTGCATATCCGATAATTATTCCAAGTATAATACTTCCCAAAAATACATAAATAAAATCTAGCGTGCTCTCAAGAAGAGTTGTGGGTTTAAATGCTTGATTAGCCACAACAAAAGCTGAAATTGCGCGAAATGCAATCACAGCAGTCGCATCGTTGAACATACTCTCTCCATCAGCAACAAGTGCAAGTCTTTTTGGCGCACCAAGAGTCTTAAATAAAGCCAGAACTGCGATAGGATCAGTCGCCGAAATAATAGCGCCAAAAAGAAGCGCTATCCCAAATGGGAGTCCTAGTGCTAAAGCTAGAGTAAGTGCAATTGCAAAAATTGATACAAGAAGTCCAAACGTTGCAAGAAACGTTATCGTTTTAAATTGAAGTCTAAATTGATGAATATTAATGTGAATCGCTGCCTCAAATAAAAGTACTGGAAGAAGAAGGTAAAAAATAAAATCAGGAGGAAGACTAAGAGATACCTCACCTCCTGTAAGAGTAATTATAAATTGAGCAATAAATCCTGCAAAAAGAAGAGCAACGGTATAAGGAAAAGAAAAACGGTTAGTAATAACCTGAAGTATACCTGTAGTAATAAGAAAAAATCCTAAAAATAAAATAATATCAACCAAATGATTACTTTCCATGAAAGAAAAAAAGGAAGTTTTATTCTAACATTTAGAACTCAAAGATTCAATGCAAATAGCTGTCGGAAATTTACTTCACAGTCACACATCCTGCTCATCATTTACCAAATATCTAGATTTGTTACTTACTAAAGTTTAATTCAATAAAATAAGAAGTAATTTTCAATTTTTTAATTGATAAAAAATTTAATTTTCTTAGGGGATAATTAATAAATTATCTGCCAAATCTTCTTTCTTGATTTCTATACCAGTCAAGTGCTTTTTGGAATTCCTCAGGTGTAAAATCTGGCCAAAGAGTAGATGTGAAATAAAGCTCTGCATACTCTGACTGCCACATAAGAAAGCCGCTTAAGCGCTGCTGTCCTCCTGTTCTGATAATAAGATCCGGATCTGGTTGGCCAGCTGTATATAAATGATCAGAAAAAATCTTTGCTGTAACCTCTTTTAATCCTTCCTGCAGGAGTGCATTTACTGCCCTTAAGATCTCGTTTCTTCCACCGTAATTAAGAGCAAAGTTGATAACAATTCTATCATTATCTCTACTCTGTTCATGAATTTCTTCAATGCGCTTAACAATATCCTGCGGGAATGCTCTATATTCACCGATTATATTCACTCTAACACCACTTGCTTGCATTCTATCAACGACAGGATCATGAAGCATTTTACGAAAAACATGCATAAGCATTTTTACCTCAAAAGGATCCCTCTTCCAGTTCTCAGTAGAAAAAGAATAAAAAGTCAAATATTTTATTCCCTCTTTTGCAGCATACTCAACCAAAGGCTCAATACGACGCGCTCCTTCTTCATGTCCTTTCTCAATTGGTAAATTACGCTCTTTTGCCCAGCGTCTATTACCATCCATAATTATTCCAATATGCTGAATTTTTTTATTCATAGAAGATATTATATATGAAAAAACCCTCCTCGCTGTAAATTAATCACATATTTCAGCGAGGAG
>FWPU01007150.1_pt1 | contig 18161 bp, 15 predicted proteins | sample 2228361 | NCBI WGS metagenome assembly FWPU01 (sample SAMEA103939777, study PRJEB20133) | metagenome
TGGGGAAATTGCCTTTGCCCCAGATGCCCTGGATATCATTTATGAATATTCTGTGGGCATCCCCAGGGTGATAAATCTTATATGTGATAGGGCCCTTCTGGGGGCTTACACCCAACAGACTACCAAGATCAGTAAGAGTCTTGTGTTAAGGGCAATTGAGAACCTGAAACTGGAGAAGCCAGCGGCGCCTAAACAACAAAAGGCAACCAGTTTTACCGTCAGCAGCGGCCCTCCCAGACTGCCTAAAATGGACCTTTCCAGGATTAAGCTACCGCTCATTATTGGTGGCTCCTTAATCGTTATAGGGGCCTTAGGTTTCCTTATTTTTGACAGCATCAGGAGCCGGGGGATCCGCTCCCGTCTGGAACGGCAGTACAAACAGGAGTCGAGGTCATGGCAATCGGAGAGGTCACGATTGGAGAAAGAGTTGATAACCCTTAAAGAGGAGGTAGAGACCCTCCGTGCCAGGCCTTCTGCCACCGCTCCTGTAGCAGTTCCCGAGGAACTCAAGGATTCTTTTACCATATTTCTTGGTGCCTTCAAGGAAAAGGATACTGCTGTGCAAAAGGGCGGTGGCCTCGGGGAGTTTGGGTGTAAGGCGTACGTTATTGGACTGGATGATTCTTTATCAGAGAAACAATATCGCCTGGTCTTGGGTAGTTTCAAGGAGAGGCAAGAGGCTGAGACAGTTCTGGCAAAACTCCATGAGAACGTAGAACTCCGTGAGGCCCGTATAATGGTCTTTTCAGACGTCCTGAAGGTTGACTAACCTCCGTGAGCCGAATCTTTGACGAACTCAGAAAATTCAAAGGGTCTAAACCGGAACCTCCTCCGCCCGAGAAGGTTCAGCCCCAGAAGGTTTCTCCTCCACCCACAGAATCCCTGAAGAGACAATTTGCTCCTAAACTAGAGAAGCCAAAAAGCAGGCGCAGACTACTTATAATAGCGCTTTCTATTGGTGGCGTCGTCGCCATTGGGGTTGCTGTCTTCTTATTGCCACAGTTCCTCTTTGCGAAGAAGCCAAAGAAGAAGGAACCTCCCCCGAGGCTGACATTGCCCAAGAGGGCAGAGCCGGCTCCAGACAAAACTGCCCTGGCCCCGAAGAAGAGAAGGCTAGCATCGAAGGAAGAAACTGCTCTCCCTCCCAGGAAACCTAAACCACTGCTGGAGGAAACAAGACCGGCCCTGGAGGAGGCGGCCAAGAGGCCACCCCTGGAAGTCCTTATAGAGGAAATAGTACCTTCCGAACCTGGCGTTCAGGAAATCATTGAGATAGCTCCCGGGCCAGTAAAAGGAGTGCCGAAGGTAGCAGTGGGCGAGATAGCTCCGCCCGGGGCGGAGACTCCAGTAACAGAGGCAGTTAAGCCCAGGGAGCCTTCTGTAGAGGTGGTGGAAGTAGTCCCTGCTCCGCCCGCTACCTCGGAAGTTGCCGGGGTAAATAGGCCGGAAAAGACTATAACGCCCGTTACACCCGAGGAGAAACCCCAGATAGAAATTAAGGCCGTGCGTCCTGTACCCAAGCCCGAAGAGCCATTAGTGGAGAAGGCCCCCGTAGTGGTACAAGCAGAGAGGCCTGAAGAGCGCAGGATTGAAGCAAGGGCCGCCCCCGAGGGAGAGACCTTACCACCTCCTCCATCCAGAGAAGAGGCGGTTAGCCCTGTTGTACCCGAAGTGGCTAGAGAGGCTGTACCACCCCCTGAGGAGGAAATGACAGTTGACCTGAAGAGAGAACGGGTGGAGAAATTTAAACTTGCCGTCTTCTATCAAAAGAGCGGAGAGTTGAAGAAGGCAGAGACCCAGTACCTGGAGATGTTAAGAGAGGACCCCATGGACATAGAGGCCCACAACAACCTGGGCTCTGTTTATCAGGAATTGGGTCACTACGAGAAGGCCGAGGCAGAGTTTAGGAAGGCGGTGCTTTTAAGGCCAGATTATCTTATGGCCCGCAATAACCTGGGCGTTGCCCTTTACAAGAGGGGAAACCTGGAAGGTGCCTTAAGGGAGTTTCAGGCGCTTCTTGAGGTCAATCCAAGGGATATACAGGGTCTTACCAACCTGGGGGTGGTGGCAAAAAAACAGGGTGACCGTTTCCGGGCCAGGGATGCCTTTCAAAAGGTATTACAGATAGATTCCACCCATGCAGAGGCCCATTATAACCTGGCCATCGTCCTTGAAGAGGAAGGGGAGGTGGCCAAGGCCGTGTATCATTACCAGAAGTTCCTGGAGTTCTCTAAGGGCAAATACGCATCCCTTACCGAGGAGGTGGTTAATCACCTGGCCGATATTTCGCAGAGGGGGTGGAGATAAATAAAAAAACTTGACAACTATTCCTTTTTAATGTATTCTTTTAAATGAAAAGACTCACCAGTTGTCTAAGAATAACCCTACCTGGGAAATCATTCATACATAGTCCTGTAATTAAGGTTTGCTTGTATAATTTCACACGACGTTCTTCAGGGGTTTAAGAGGGACGCATCCAGTCAATGTCATACCCTGCGGTTCGGGTTTAGACCTTCAACTTTCAAGTTGCCGATAGCCGATTACCCACAGTCCGCCGTGGCGAACTTTTCTGGAGTATCCCTTTGGAACCTGCTGAGGAGTAAAAGGCCCACAAATGCCAGAGAGGTTCTTCATAATAGATGGGCACTCCCAATGTTTCCAGGCCTATTATGCCATCTCAGACCTGACAAGCCCAAGGGGTGTACCAGTAAATGCCGTTTATGGTTTTACTAACATGCTAAGGAAGCTTCTAAGGGAGCAAAAACCGGAATACCTTGCCGCGGTCTTTGACTCAGGCGGGCCTACCTTCCGGCATGCGCAGTACGGCGCCTACAAGGCCCATAGAAAGGAGGCCCCCGACGACTTCTCCATACAGATACCACTTATTCACAGGATTCTGAGGGCCTACAATATACCTGTATATATGTGCGAAGGTTACGAGGCGGATGACCTGATAGGTACCATTGCCCGGCAGGCCGCTCAAAAGGGTATGGACGTTTATGTTATTACTGCAGATAAAGACCTGGAACAGCTTATAGCCCCCCACGTAAAGATATATAACGCCAGGAAAGATGCCGTCTTAGACCTGGAGGCCCTTAAGAGGGAAAAAGGTATAACCCCGGAACAGGTGACTGACCTGCTAGCCCTGACAGGGGACAGCATAGATAACATCCCAGGTGTGCCAGGGATAGGACCTAAGACCGCCCTGGAACTCCTCCACCATTTTGGCTCCCTTGAGGCCATACTCTCCAATATTGATAACATAAAGGGAGGAAAGCGGCAGGAAAGGCTCAGGGAGGGACTTAAGACCTTTGCAGAACAGGCGAAGTTATCAAAGAAGCTAGTTACCATTGATACCCATGCGCCAGTAGAGCTGGACCTGGGGGCCTGCCGCAGAGACGGGGTTAACGAGAGGGAACTCAGGGACATATTTTCTGAACTCGGCTTCAAGAGCTTTCTTGCCCAGATGGGTCCGGCAGAAGAGAAAAAGGAGACAGACTACAGGATTGTAAATTCACCACAGGGATTTAAGTCTTTCTTGGAGGAATTGAGGAAAACGGATGAGTTTGCCCTGGACTTAGAGACTACCAGCCTCTCTGTCAGAGAGGCCAGGATAGTGGGGCTATCCTTCTCCTGGAAGGAAGGACAGGGACGATATCTTCCCCTCATGGTACCCCTGGGAGAGACCTCGCTTGACACCAGTATTCTCGGAGAACTAAGGCCAATCCTGGAAGACCCGGACGTAAAAAAGATAGGACAGAACCTTAAATACGACTATGCGGTTTTAAGGAATTATGGGATAGGACTAAAGGGCGTTGCCTTTGATACAATGATAGCCTCTTACCTGCTCAGTCCCACCAGGAGGCGCCATAACCTGGACGAGCTTGCCATGGACTACCTGTCCCACCCGATGACCCCCATCACGGAGCTTATCGGCCATGGGAAGTCCCAGATGACCATGGATAAGGTGGAACTACAGAAGATAGCCAATTATGCTTGTGAGGATGCCGATATGGCCTATCGCCTGGCCAGGGTTTTTCGTCCCTTACTGGAAAGGGAAGGGCTGCTAAAACTATTTGAAGAGGTAGAGATGCCCCTCCTTACCGTCCTTGCGGAGATGGAGTATACGGGGGTAAGGGTGGATACCCATCTCCTTAAAGAGATGTCCTCCTCTCTGACGAAGAGGCTAGAATCTCTGGAACAGGACATCTTCAGGCAGGCGGGGGAACGGTTTAATGTGGATTCTCCCAGGCAGATAGCCCACATCCTATTTGATAAGCTTGGACTGGAGCCTACCAGGCGCACCAAGACCGGCCCCTCCACGATGGCACACGTACTGGAGTCCCTGGCCAGGCAACACCCCCTACCTGCCCTCCTCGTGGAACACAGACAGCTAAGCAAGTTGAAATCTACCTATATAGATGCTCTGCCCAAGAGCACTACCAACGGCAAGGTACATGCCTCTTTTAATCAAACAGTTACGGCTACGGGCAGGCTATCCTCCAGTGAGCCTAACCTGCAGAATATACCCATACGGACCGATGTGGGGAGACAGATACGGCGGGCATTTGTACCCTCCCAGGAGGGCCTTGTCTTTCTGGCCCTGGACTATTCTCAGATAGAACTCAGGATACTTGCCCATTACTCGGAAGACCCTATCCTCTTGAAGGCATTCCAGGAGGACCAGGACATCCACGCCTGGGTAGCCTCCAAGCTCTACGGGGTAGGAGTAGACCAGGTTAGCCCCGAGATGAGGCGTACGGCGAAGGCGGTAAATTTTGGCATCATCTACGGTCTGAGCCCGATGGGTTTATCGAGGCAGCTCGGCATATCCCTGGAGGAGGCCAGGGGCTTTATAGAGGCCTACTTCAACCTCTTCCGTGAAGTCCAGCATTTTAGAGAGACTGCCATCCTGGAGGCCAGGCAGAGGGGATGGGTCAGCACCATTTTGGGGAGGAGACGTCCCATACCTGGCATAAACTCTTCCAATAAACAGAAGAGGAGTACGGCAGAGAGGGTGGCGATAAACACGATAATCCAGGGTTCTGCGGCTGACCTTATAAAAGTAGCCATGGTGAGGGCCCACGGGCGCCTGGAGGAGATAGGTTCCAGGGCAAGGCTCCTCATCCAGATACACGACGAACTCCTTTTTGAGTTACCGGAGGAAGAGCTGTCAACTGCTACGCACGTCCTTCAGGAGGTGATGAGCCAGGCAATACCCCTGCGGGTACCTATAAGGGTAAACGTTAAGGTAGGAAAGAACTGGATGGAGGTGGAGTAGGGCGTATTGTCATGCCTGAGGCAGATTCGTCCGCCTCAGGCGGAGCGAACAATACACTCCTACAAGCCGGAATGCATGGGGCCAAAGGTTATAGGGATTGTGGGTGGCGTTGCCAGTGGGAAGAGCATGGTGGCAGAGATGCTGGGTTCGCTGGGGGCAAAGGTGATTGATGCTGATGAAATGGCCCACGACCTCCTTGAAAGACCTGAGATAAAAGGAAGGGTTCTGGAGAGGTGGGGAAATGGCATTTTGGGAAGAGACGGAAAGATAGACCGTGGGAGGCTTGCCAGTATTGTGTTTTCCAGTGACAAGGCCCTGAAGGAACTGACCGACCTTCTCCACCCGCCCATCCTGGAATCCATCCGTAAGGAGGTCGAGCGGGCTGTCAAAGGAAAGGAGTCCAGGCCCCTGGTACTGGATGCCGCCCTTTTGTTGGAGACGGGGCTGGACAATGTTTGTGACCTGATAATCTTTGTAGAAGCGGGGCCAGAGGTGAAAGAGGAAAGGGCCCGACTCAAGGGATGGCCCCCCGGGGAAGTCCAGAAAAGGGAGGGCTTCCAATTACCGGAATCCCGGAAGAAGGAAAGGGCCCATTTTGTGGTGAACAACAATTCCTCAAAAGAGGAGACCTTTAGACAACTAAAGGATTTTTGGAAGAAGTTCATTTTATAAGGAAGGAGTTATTTGGAGGAACATTATGGCTGTTAAGAAAACAAGCGCAGCAGAACAGACAGTAGTTGAAGAGCCCAAAAAGGCCGAGAAGGCAGAAAAGGTAGAGAAGAAGGAGGAGTTAAACATAAGGCAGCTCCAGAAGATGACCATAAAGGAGCTCCAGGATCTAGCCAAGAAGGAGGGAGTGAAGGAGTACCATGGCCTGAAGAAGCAGGAACTCATCTTTAAAATCCTGAAGGATAGGGTTACCCAGAATGGCCTCATGTATGGCGAGGGAGTGGTGGAGGTATTGCAGGAGGGTTTCGGCTTTCTGCGCTCCCCCGATTACAACTACCTTCCAGGGCCTGACGATATATACATCTCTCCTTCTCAGATACGAAGGTTTGGGATAAAAACGGGTGTGACCGTCTCCGGACAGATACGCCCCCCAAAGGAGGGAGAGAGGTATTTCGCCCTGCTCAAGGTAGAGGCCATTAACTTTGAAGACCCGGATGTCGCGGCCGAGAGGGCACTATTTGATGACCTCACCCCCCTTCATCCTACTGAGAGGGTCATCCTGGAAACCACTTCAGAGGAAATCAACATGAGGGTGATGGATCTTATTACCCCTATAGGAAAGGGTCAGAGGGGGCTCATTGTCTCCCCACCCAGGGCAGGCAAGACCGTCCTCCTGCAGAAGATTGCCAACTCTGTTAGTAAAAACCACCCTGAGGTCTATCTCATTATTCTACTTATTGATGAGCGACCCGAGGAAGTGACGGAGATGGAGAGGGCAACCACTGCGGAGGTTATAAGTTCTACGTTTGATGAGCCTGCCAGCAGACACGTCCAGGTGGCAGAGATGGTGCTGGAGAAGGCCAAGAGGATGGTGGAGTATGGCAAGGACGTGATGATACTCCTTGACTCCATTACACGATTGGCCAGGGCCTATAACACCGAGGTGCCCCATAGCGGGAAGATACTCTCTGGCGGTATAGACGCTAACGCCCTCCAGAAGCCCAAACGCTTCTTTGGGGCCGCAAGGAACATTGAGGAGGGTGGGAGCTTAACCATTATTGCCACGGCCCTCATTGATACCGGTAGCAGGATGGATGACGTGATCTTTGAGGAGTTTAAGGGCACTGGCAACATGGAGCTTCACCTTGACAGACGCCTTGCTGACCGCAGGCTCTTCCCGGCCATTGATATTACCCGCTCTGGGACCCGTAAGGAAGAGCTTCTCTTGGACCCAGAGGAACTCAAGAGGGTCTGGTTACTTAGAAAGGTGCTGAACGAGACCAACCCCGTGGAGGCCATTGAACTCCTCAGGAGCCGTCTCACCAAGTCTAAGACTAACGCAGAGTTCCTGATGAGTTTCAACATCTAAGCTAATTGGCCTTTGGTTTGCCAGAAGTAGTTTGGCCTTTAGAGGTAAGATATACCATCAGGATAGAGATGTCTGCAGGTGATACCCCTGAGATGCGTGAGGCCTGGCCCAAGGAGGTGGGCCTTATGTCAAGAAGCTTTTGCCTGGCTTCCTTCCTTAGTTCAGGGATTTCCCTGTAATCCAACCAGGAGGGGAGCCTCCAGGATTCCATTTTCTTGAATCTTTCTATCTGGGCTAGCTGTCTCTGTATGTAACCTTCGTATTTTACCTCTATCTCTACCTGCTCCTTCACTCCAGAAGGGAGGTTCTTTTCTCTCAGGAAGGGGTCTATCGCCAGTAGTCTTTCAAGGTCTACCTCAGGTTTCCTGAGGAGCTTCTCCAGGCTCTGCCCCTCATAAGCAGTTTTCTGTAGATAGGCCCTGGTCCAGGTAATCAAGGATTCTCTCTCCTCCAGGGACTTCCATTGTTCATGGGGGATAAGCCCCAATTTGTATCCGTACTTCATTAGACGTCTATCAGCATTATCCTGCCTGAGGATGAGCCTGTATTCGGCCCTTGAGGTAAACATCCGGTAGGGCTCCAGTGTTCCTTTGGTCACCAGGTCGTCAATGAGCACCCCTATGTAGGCCTCCGAACGGTCCAGGACAAATCCGTCTGAGTCAAACTTCAGCTTCAGTGCGGCATTTATGCCAGCCATTATCCCCTGGGCTGCGGCCTCCTCATAACCAGAAGTACCGTTTATCTGCCCGGCAAGAAAAAGATTCTCAATGAGCTTTGTCTCCAGAGTGGGCTTTAGCTGTGTGGGGGGTACAAAGTCGTACTCTATGGCATAACCGTAGCGGATTATCTCTGCCCTCTCTAACCCACGTATGGAATGCACCATCTGCTCCTGTACGTCGCATGGCAGGCTTGTGGAGATGCCGTTACAGTATATCTCCAGGGTATCCAGTCCCTCAGGCTCAAGGAATATCTGATGTTGTTCCTTGTCGGCGAAGCGTACTATCTTGTCCTCAATGGAAGGGCAGTAGCGGGGGCCTACGGCCTTTATCTGGCCGGTGTACAGTGGTGCCCTGTGGAGGTTTTCCCTGATAATCCTATGGGTCTCAGGATTGGTATAGGTTATATAGCAGGGGACCTGCGCATGGCAGGGCCACTCCTGATTCTTCTTTGTAGAAAATGAGAAGGGTTGCGGTTCGGCATCACCCCACTGCTGTTGAAGTCCCTCAAGGTTTATAGTCTTGGCATTAAGTCTAGGGGGGGTACCGGTCTTGAGACGTCCCACCTCAAAACCTAAGGCCCTGAGGGAATCTGATAGCCCCTGGGCGGCAGGTTCCCCAATCCTGCCCCCCGGCCTCTTGCTCTCCCCAATATGTATAAGCCCTTTGAGAAAAGTACCTGTGGTGAGGATAACTGCACGGGCTTTGTAATGTATCCCCGTCTGCCCTACTATTCCAACAAGCTTTTCCTTTTCCACCAATAATGATTCTGCAACATCCTGGCGTATGGTAAGGCCTTCCTGGGCCTCCAGTCGGCGCTTCATCTCCTTCTGATAGAGGCGCTTATCGACCTGGGCCCTCGGGGAGCGGACGGCTGGACCCTTTTTGGTGTTGAGCATGCGGAACTGGATGGCCGTGGCGTCTGTAACCTTTGCCATCTCGCCTCCCAGGGCATCTATCTCCCTGACCAGTTGCCCCTTGGCAAGTCCCCCGATTGCAGGGTTACAGGACATCTGGGCAATGGTATCGGGGTTGATAGTGAGCAGGAGGGTCTTCAGTCCCATCCTCGCCGTAGCCATGGTCGCCTCACAGCCTGCATGGCCACCACCTACTACTATTACGTCAAAATAATTAGTCATGGGGGTTTAAATTTTTTTCTAAAGGTTTATTATATATGCAATTTCGTCCAATTTTCTAGTCTGTACATAATGAGAGAGCTGAAAAACTGTTTTTCTACGGAGTCCAGTCCGCCTCAGGCGGATGTCGCTGGGGAATTATTTATTGAATTATCCATTGACATAGTCAATGGACTCCAAAATTTTAGTTTTTCGGAGGTTTCAATACACTGGGTAGACAAAATTCCGTGTTAAAGGAAGGTACGGTTTCAAAAGACCCTACAAATAGTAGGCTTAAGCTCATCCTGAACCCCATAGCAGGGGGAGGATGCGGACTGAAGATTCTTCCCGGGGTAGTGAGGTGCCTTGAAAAATGGGGGTTTGAGGTGGAGGTGTTCCGCACGCAAAAGAGGGGGGACGCAAGGGAGGCGGCCAGCAACTCCCTGAACTACAGGGCCATAGTGACAATGGGCGGCGATGGCACTTTTAATGAGGTCATTAATGGTGCCATGGGTCGTGGCATTCCACTTGGGCTTATTGCCATTGGCACGGCCAACGTCCTGGCCAGGGAGTTGAGGATACCCTTTGACCCGGTGCAGGCATGCCGCATCATCGCCAGGGGTAATACCCGCAAGATTGATTTAGGCAGGGCGGATAGCCGCTATTTCTTCCTCATGGCCGGTATCGGTTTTGATGCAGAGGTGGTGAAGATAATGGAATCTACCCGCAAGGGGAACATATCAATGATCTCCTATGCCCTGCCTATCCTGAAGGGCCTGTGGAACTACAAGTTCCCTGCGCTGGACGTAGAGGTAGATGGTGAACAAGTTGCCAGGGGTGCGGGCTTCGTCTTCGTGAGTAACACCAGGCGTTACACAGGTCCATTAGTTATTACCAACAGGGCCAGGGTGGATGACGGCCTTTTGGATGTATTCATATTTCCGGGCAGGAACTACCTGAAATTCTTGAAATACGCAGCAGGTGCCCTCTTCTGGATAGCCGACCGCATCAAAGAGGTGAAATATTTGCAAGGCAAGGATATAAGGGTGAGTTCCAGCGATGAGGTATCGTACCAACTGGATGGGGATATGGGCGGTCTTTTACCCGCCAGGTTTCAGGTGGTACCTGGGGCGTTAGATATTATTGTGCCGGGGTAACGGGGAAGGAAGGCAGTAGGCAGTAAGTAGTAGGCAGTAAGCAGAAAACAGCCGACAAACTTATTGTGGGAGGGAGGAAGTTGTGAAGATTAGTTATGACCCCAGTGTAGACGCCCTTTACATTAGATTTGTTGAAGGGCCGGTAGAGTGTGAGGTCCTTCGCCTGAACGACCGTGTGGCAGTTAACATTGGTCCAGGCGAACAGGTGGTGGGCATTGAGGTACTGGATGCAAGTGAAGTGTTGGAAGGGTTAAAGGAGCGGAAGGTTCACCTTGAGAATCTTAGTGCGGTTTGACCTCTCTTGGGTTACCCGATATCATAGCGCGGAGTCCATCTCGTAGCCTACACGGAGTATAAGGTGACAAATATAAGAGACAAAGGGTTCTGGAAAAACGAACGAGAAATGCTCAGGAAGTACTTTGAAAAAGTTAAGAAGGCTGCAGACCAACAAAACATTGAGCCTTCTTTGGTATGGGAGTGTCTTGAGCCTAAGTACACGACTCTTGAACTGTTTTTTACGAGTAAAATACTTTCTATGAATAAAATAGAAAAATTAGAATCTGAAGTAAGAGACTTAGGCTACTCCCCCGACATCGGCATCAAAGCTTGGTTCAGAAAAAAGTTGGAAGAAGCAAAAAAGACTACTAGGGAACGTGCAAAGCAGTTTAAAATGGACAAACAAGAGAGTGAAATGGCTTCCGTAAAACGTTTCTATAAAAATGAAGGTAGATGCTTTCAAGATTTAGGACCTCAACCTGAGAACTCCCCCGTAGATGTAATTGCAGTAGAAGGTGATAAGAAAATACCCTATCAAGTTACTTATCTTGAGCGTGATGTCGAAAGTCAGCTTGGCAAATGGGGCTCTTACGAGGTGTGGAAAAAAACCCCAGAGGAACTTAGAAAGATAATTGAGGAGGTCGTTGGGGAAAAAGAACTCAAAGGGGCAGGGAAAGATATAATACTGCTCTTAATTGCGTCTAATATACATCATGAAGACCGTTGGGAGGAAGCAATTAGAGGGCTTTCAATCAATTCTTCCTTTAAGAAGATTTATATTGTTACCCACGGGCGTAACTTCCTAATCTGGCCATTAACTCCTTAGTGCCCCCATCCTGCCATACTATCTTGAGTACGGTAGGTAGGATACAACTGCTAAATGAAAATCTCCACCGCCTTGTACGCCTCAAAATTTGAGTCGTAATGTTCCTTCCACTCGTGGGAAAGGAAGGGGTGTATCTTTTCCCAGGCCCTTTTGGCGGCCTCCCTATATCCTGGAGACAGCTTATCCCAGAGAGGACAAACTGTAGAGACATAAAAACTCATCTTGCCGTTATTGAACTTTGGGAATATGGGGAAGGTCATGCAGTCTATCGGGCGGTAGGGTCGCAGGGTGCAGGTCTTTTTGTCCTTACACAGGCTTTTACAGTCATCGCCCTCCTCTGGTAGAAAACCGCAGATGTCTCCATTGAGGCTCTTTACAGGGAACAATTCTTCAGTGGTTTTCAAGGTGGTTTTCAGGAATTCATGCTCGTGGGGGGCTAGCAAAAGGTCGCCTGCCTCACAACGGCCGTCGCACACCTCCAGGCAATTTAGACTGAAGTTTTTAGATTCTTTGTAGATTTCCTTTAGTACCTTAAACACCTGTTCCCGTTTTTCCATTCATCTCCTTTTTGAATCTTTGATGGTGTCATTGCGCGCAAGACAAGCAACCCCATTTTGCATGTAGCCGCAACCTTTAGGTTGCGTCAATCCGCCTCAGGCAGACTAAAGCCTGCGGCTACAATCGTTCCGTGCGAGGCAAGCTCGCACGCTACATCTCGCAGGCTATCCGCCTTAGGCGGAGCGGCTACTCGGGGGCTTTGCCCCTCGCAATGACAGGCTGAAAAGAGGCCGTGACGTCCCTTTTAAAAACCATCCTATCCGCATACTTCTCAAACAGGTCGTAGCCAGAGCCTCCCTGGCTTATTATCTCCATGACCTTATCTGCATCGTTTATCCTTATCCCGCCGATAGTCGTTACGCCCTTCTGGAATAGGGGTTCTGGGTAGAGGCTGGCAGTTGGCCCTACCAGTACCATCTCCCTTGCCCGAGTGCTCCACTTGAGTATAGGTTCAAGGGTGTGGTTTACCAGGGTAACGCCAGTGATTATGAGGACGTTGCAATGGGGCAGGATGTCTCTAGCCAGACTTTCCGGTTGCAGTTCCTCCATGCCTACCTCTTTGGCAAGCCATGGGTTTTTCTCAAAGACGTGAAGCTTCTGGCAGGTCTCTTTGAGCCTCTTTATGAAGGGTGGGAAGGCACCAATCATACCCACGGTGTCTTCTTTACGGATTTCCACTAGGTCAAGGACGTCCCCCAGTCCGGCCGGCTTGTAAGGGCAATCCTTTTCCCCAAGCAGGATGGCAGACAGGGCATTGAGAGTGGCCACCCCGATGGCGGCCCTCAAGGGGTTTTCCTCCAGGGAATAGTCCATCAATGTTTTTATATCCAGCTTAAGGAGTTCTCCCGCCTGAGGCATGCGGGCATGGGCCTTGGGACAGCAGATGGCCTCCGGGAGTTCATGAATAGGGGTATAGGCAAGACCTGCATGGCCACTGGAGAGTTTCACACCGGTATAGAAGACGCCGAGTCTGATATCGGCAGGTCTTAGTCTGGATCGTTCAATGAGTCTTTTGTTATCTATAATATGGATGAGCTTCTGGAGAATTTCCATTGTTTTGGCGTGCTGTGGTATCGCCCTAAGCGCCCCTGAAGCCTGGGTACTTTTCTATTATTGGGCGGTCGTCCCTGTTAATGGTCTTCTGGGCCTCTATGGCGTGACGGAGATATTTTGGGGGGTTGAAGATACCATGATGTGTGATTCCATCGTAGTACCTGAGTTCTCCCTGGATGCGCTGGGAGATGCGTCTATCTATTTCTTCAGGGGAAAATTCCATAGGGTTCAGGCCCCTGGTGGCCAGGCAGAAACCCCATAGCAGGGCATAGCTGGGGACGTAGGCGGTGTAAGGGAATACCCCCGTGAATACTTGTTTGAGGGTGTTGATTGTAGTTGTATATGTATGTAGGGCCACCGGGGCGGTGTTATCTGCCTGGAGGGCCAGGATTCCCTGCGGGGTGAGCCTTTGCTTTACCATTGAATAAAATTCCTGGGTGAAGAGCATGAAGGCGGGGCCACCTTCCATGGGGCAGTTTATGTCTATTATTATCGCATCAAATGGTTCCTTGCTGTCTTCCAGGTACTTCCTGCCGTCTTGATAGAGGACTTCGCTCCTGGGGTCTGTGAAGGCCCCGTTGTGGAAGGTCTGGAGGTATTTCTTTGCACACTCCACTACCTCACGGTCAATGTCCACCATGATGGCCTTTCTGACGGTCTTGTGCCGGAGGGTCTCCCTTAGAGAGGCCCCTTCTCCACCCCCTATTATGGCCACCCTCTGGGGGTTGGGGTGCATTATTAAGGCGGGGTGAATCAGCGCCTCATGGTAGATGAATTCATCCTTCTCGGTGGACTGGATCTCGTTGTCAAGGATGAGGCACCTGCCAAAGTTCTGGCTTTCTGCAACTATAATCTCCTGAAAGGCTGAACGTCCAGCGTAGAGGATGCTCTTCAAGGCATGCTCGTGGAGTTCATAGGGATTAAAGTAGTCGCAGAACCACCTTGAAGGTAAATCCTTTTTTGCCTGAAACTCCGTCATAAAAATCTGATCCGCCGCTTTGCCGTACTCAGGGCACAGGCTTAGGCGGATTGTTGTGCAACCTCCCTGGTTTGCATGCTTCCTCTCTTTAGCTCAAAGGTTGTGGAGTTCTTTGCCTTGAAACCCGAGAGGAGGTACCGAGCCGCCAGTTGAGGGTCCGTAAATTGTCCGCACGTAAAAATGTCGGCAGCGGCATATCCCTCCTCTGGCCAGGTATGGACGCTCAGGTGGGATTCGGCGAGGAGCGCTACCCCGGTAACTCCCGTTGGGCTAAATTCGTGGCAAAAAACCCTGATAACTGTTGCCTTGGCTTTCTCGGCGGCCCTACGTAAAATTTCCTTAATCTTTTTTGCGTTATTCAGGACTTCCCTGTCGCAATCCCACATCTCCAGTATAAGATGGCGACCAAAGGCTTCCAATTCTCTACCTCCTTTCTCTCAAACTAAGGGTTGAAGCCACCTAATGGAACTTAACCATTGCCTCAAACTCCCTCCTACGACCTTCTATATCTTCCATAGTCAGGCGCTGAAGTCGCTGGATGCTAAAGTCTTCCACGTTGAAAGATGCAATTATGGTGCCATAGATTATAGCCTGTTTAAGGGTCTCCTCCGTTACGCTCCTTCTCTTGGCCAGATAACCCATGACACCCCCCGCAAAACTATCCCCGGCACCGGTGGGGTCCTTCACGTGTTCCGTCGGGAAACCAGGTGTTAAGAAAAAGCCGTTTGGAGTAACCAGTATGGCACCGTGTTCGCCTTTTTTGATGATTATGTATTTGGGTCCAATTGCCTGGAGGCTCCTGGCGGCCTTGATAAGGTTGGCGTGTCCCGTCAACTGCCTCGCCTCCTCATCGTTCAGTATGAGGGCGTCTATCTTCTTCAGTACGTCCAGGAGTTCTCTCTTCTTTTCGTTAATCCAGTGATTCATCGTATCGGCGGCCACGAACTCCGGCCCTTTCATCTGTCCAAGAACGCGCTCTTGCAGGGAAGGGAGCCCGTTAGCCAGGAACACGAACCGGCTGTCCCGGAAGCCCTCCGGCACCCTGGGCTCGTATTGTCCGAATACGTTGAGCTCCACGGAGAGGGTAGTAGCGCTATGCATGGTACCCTGATAGCGGCCCCTCCAGCGGAAGGTCTTTCCCTCTAATTCCTCCAGCCCCGTGGTGTCGATAGCCCTTCTTGACAGGAGTTCCCTGTAGTGTCTGGGGAAATCGGTGCCTACCACTCCTACCAGCCTCACCGGGGCGAAGAAATGTGCCGCCCAGGAGAAATAGACTGCCGAGCCTCCAAGCACCTCCTCCACCGTCCCGTGAGGGGTTTCCACGGAATCTAGCCCAACTGAGCCTACCACTAACAGAGGCATCTGCCACCCTCCCAGAAATAATATAACACCCCTGGTCTTTTCTTTTGGATTATCAATTGTTCGTATGGGGTTTAGATACTTCCTGCCCTGCAAAAAGTGTGGAGACAATGAGACAGTCTCTTCAAGGTCTTTTCCTTACCCAGGAGTTCCATGGTCTCAAAGAGCCCGGCGCTCACAGTCCTTCCCGTAATTGCCACCCTCAGGGGCTGTGCCAGTTTGCCGAAGCCAAGGTGTTTCCTCTCCACCAGCCCTCTCAAACAACTCTCCAGGGCCTCCTTCTTGAATTCTTCCAGTCCAGAGAGTTCATCGTAAACCTCCTGAAGGGTCCCCGCGAGGTCTTCCCTTTTAAGAAACTTGTCCACTACCTCTGGCTGATATTCTACCTCTTCGGTAAAAAAGAAAGAAGTCTGGAGGAAGAAATCCTGCAAGGTTTTAAACCTCTCTTTGTGGAGTTCTACGAGGGTCTTTAACCAGGATTCCTCCAGGCCTTCTACGTCTACCCCTGCGCGGCTCAGGAAGGGCTTCAATCCTCGGACTAGCTCCTCTGTGGGTGTCTGCCTTATGTACAGGCTGTTCATCCAGTCCAGCTTTGTCTTGTTGAAGCGGGCGCTGGTACTGCCCACCCGTTCCAGGGTAAAGCACCGGATCATTTCTTCCCGTGAGACTATCTCACGGTCCTCCCCCGGGGCCCACCCCAGCAGGGCAATAAAGTTTACCAAGGCATCGGACAGGTAACCCAGGTCCCTGTATTCTTTGACAGCCGTGGCCCCGTGGCGCTTGGAGAGCCTGGTGCCGTCTTCTCCGAGTATCATAGGCAGGTGGGCAAATTTTGGGGGCTCCGCTCCAATGGCCTTGTAAAGGGCAATCTGCTTGGGGGTGTTGGCAATGTGGTCGTCGCCCCGTATTACGTGGGTTATGTGCATCTCGGCATCGTCTACCACACAGGCGAAGTTGTAGGTGGGGAAACCATCTGCCTTCCTCAACACAAAGTCCTCAATCAGTGAGGCATCAAAGGTGATAGTGCCCCTGATAATGTCCTTAAACTCAAGGGTATCTTTGGGCATTCTGAAGCGTACGGCCCTCTTGCCCTCTTCTTCGCTATAGTAGGCCTTGCCATCTGCGAGGAGTCTGTCTATGTAGCGGTTGTACAACTCCAGTCTCTGGCTCTGAAAGATTGGACCTGTGTCCCAGGTGAGGCCAAGCCACTTAAGCCCCTCCAGGATGTCCTCCGTAAATTCATCGCTAGACCTCTGACGGTCAGTATCCTCTATCCTCAGGCTGAAGGTACCGCCGTGGTGTCTAGCGAAGAGCCAGTTATACAGGGCCGTTCTTGCGCCTCCTACATGCAGGAAGCCCGTTGGACTAGGAGAAAATCTTACGTGTACCACTTCTTTAATACCTGTAAGTTACCTAAACTTTGCCCAGGACGCTCGTTATGTTACAAGATTGATAACTGGGTGTCAAGAATTTTTAGTGTTTATAAGTGTGATTTGTAGTAAAAACTTTACTTCAGGCGAACCACAAAATCCCTGTTAACAAATTCAGGCTTATATTATACTTCAACAGGGGGTGCGGTGAAGCCACATGCACACTGCAACAGTTAAAGAAAATATCCAGCGCCTGGTTGAGAAATTTCAAAGGGATAGACACCTCAAGAGCCTGATAGGGTTTTCGCCGAGGTAAAACCTATTGACCTAAGAAAAACTCCTCATCCGCACCATCAATTTTGACGATCCAAAGGAAAAGGCCATGCATGATAAACTGGTTACCCTGGTTGACCGCATGCTGGAACTGAACAAAAAGAAACATGCCCTGCCTGCCTCCTCAGAGCGGGAGAGGATAGAGCGGGAGATTACCGTAACGGATGAGAAGATTGATGACCTGGTGTACGAATTGTACGGGATAACGGAGGAAGAGAGAAAAGTGATAGAAGGAGTGGGATAGCGTTATCTGTTAAAAAAGACGAGATTCTTCATCCGCCTTAGGCGGACTCAGAATGACAACTGGCGTAAGAGGAGGGGAAGGTTATAGAAGGGATTGACCAAAAATAATTTATGTAGGGGCAATTCATGAATTGCCCCTACAGCGACGCATTCAGCGATGTAAAATGTTAATCCCCCAAATTGTTGGGTATTACAAAATGAACTCCGCAAAGGCCATTAACCAAGTTCATAAGACCCCTGGCATCCAAATATGGCAACGTAATTATTACGAACATGTCATCCGAAATGAAGCTAAATTGACTGACGTCCGTGAGTACATCTTTAACAACCCATTACAGTGGCAATTTGATAGAGAGAACCCTAGGTGCGTTGAAGATAAGGCTTAAGTAAATCAATGGGGTCACCTGAAGAGACAATATATGGAAGGCAGGCTAACAAATTGTAGGGGCAGACTGGGGGTGTTCTGCCTCGGACCTGCGTGCCTGGCCTATTTATGTTAAGCCGAATAAATCAATGTGCAAATACGAACAGACAAACCTTGGGCTCGCCTTACAAAAGTCCCGCAGTCTCCTCAAACCCAAGCATCACGTTCATGTTTTGTACTGCCTGCCCTGAGGCCCCTTTGATGAGGTTATCTATAGCGGAGAGGAGGATGACCCGCTCTCCTGCGACCTTCAGGGAGATGTCACAGAAGTTCGTATCAGTAACCTCCTTGGTCCTGGGGAATTCTCCTGCCTCTTTTATGCGTACAAAGGGTTCTTCTTTATAAAAACTTTTCAGGGTCTCCCTCAGTACCTCCTCCCTTACTTCCTCTTTCAGCCTGGCATATATTGTGGAGAGGATTCCCCGGTTCCTCT
>FWPU01008187.1_pt1 | contig 18159 bp, 15 predicted proteins | sample 2228361 | NCBI WGS metagenome assembly FWPU01 (sample SAMEA103939777, study PRJEB20133) | metagenome
TCTTTGCGGTGAGCAAACCGGCCGAGATAGAGCGGCTGGAGCTGGAGCCGGCCCGCCGCATCCTGGGCTATGAGCCCCAGGACGTCTGGCCGGAGGGGTTGCCCTTTGCCCTGGAGGCATGACGAAAACAGCATAAGGAGAAAGGAGCCAGGATGGAGCTAAATGCGACCGGGCAACGCCCCCACGTGGTGGTCGTGGGGGCGGGTATCGTGGGTGCAGCCATCGCCTTTCACCTGGCCTACTGGGGGCTGCCCGTCACGGTGGTGGACGCAGGGGCGCCGGGCCAGGCCACCACGGCCGTCTCCTTCGCCTGGATCAACAGCCGGGATAAGAACCCCCGCCACTACCACGACCTGAACCGCCGCTCCCTGGACATGTGGGATCGCTTCGCCCGGCGGCTGGGCGGCGACGTGGGCCTGACCTGGGGCGGAGAGCTGCGCTGGGCCGCGACGGAGGCCGGCGCAGTGGAGATGGCCAACCGGGTAGCGGTCCTGCAAAGTTGGGGCTACCCCATCCGCCTGCTCTCCCCGACGGAGCTGAAAGAACGGGAGCCAAACCTGGTCACCGGGCCGGTGACGGCGGCTTCGTTCACGGAAATCGACGGCCACGTGGAGACGGCCCGGGTGGTGGCGGCCGCCCTGGCCAGCGCCGAGGCCCACGGGGCCCGGGTGCTGCCCCAGACCCGGGTGGCGGGCTTCCAGCGCTCCTCCCACGGCGACCAGCAACGGGTCGACGGGGTGCAGACCGACCAGGGTGAGATCCCCTGCGACGCCGTGGTGTTGGCGGCCGGGCCGGATACGGCCGCGCTGGCGGCCCTGGCCGGGCTCACCGTGCCACTGAAACACACCTTCGGCTGCACCCTGCTCACCGATCCCCTGCCGCCCCTCTTCCGCAGCACGGCAGTCCTGCATACACCCCGGGACGCGGATCCCATGCTCAACATCCGCCAGTTGCCGGACGGCCGGGTGATGCTCCACGGCGGCGCCCACGGCGGCATCTACGACGAAGGTTCCCTGGGCCGCACCGAGGAAGAGGTGACGGCGGTGCTGGCCGCCGCCCGGCGCTATCTGCCGCTGCTGGCCGATGCAGAGATCCAGGAAGTGCGGCGGGGCCGGCGGCCTATCCCCGAGGACGGCCTGCCCATCCTGGGCTTTACCCGGGCGGTGGCCAACCTCTACCTGGCGACCATGCACAGCGGCGTCACCCTGGCGGCCCTGGTGGGCGAGCTGGCGGCCCAGGAGATCGCCACCGGAAGGCCGGTGGATTTGCTGGCGCCTTACCGGCTGGAGCGATTCCAAACCCCTTGACAGGGAGCGCCTCCCCTGCTAGTATGTTCGCAAGATAAACAAACCCATGGGAACCCCAGACCGATTCACAACTTCTATCCAGACGGCCGATACCGAACCACTCCAAAGGCAGAAGATCCATGAAACGCTACCGGGCCGCCGTCATCGGCTGCAGCCGCATGGGCGGTTTCATCGACAACGAAGTGGCGGGCTCCCGCTGGCATGTGCCCCCCTACTCCCACGCGGCTGGCTTTGTGGCCTGCCCCCGGACGGAACTGGTGGCCTGTGCGGACCTGCGCACCGATGTGATGGAACGTTTCGGGGAGCGTTATCACGTGCCCAAGGAACGCCAATACACCGATTACCGGGAGATGATCCGGCGAGAGCAGCCGGACATCGTCAGCGTGGCCACCCAGCCGGAGCCCCGGGCCGAGATCGTCATCTTCGCGGCGGAGAACGGCGTCCGGGCCATTTACGCAGAGAAGGCCATGGCCGCCTCCCTGGGAGAGGCCGACGCCATGGTGGCTGCCGTGGAACGCCACGGCGTCGCCTTCAACCTGGGCACCAACCGCCGCTGGTCTCCCATCTACGAACACATGAAGGCGGCCATCGGCCGGGGAGCCGTGGGCAAGCTGCAGACCCTCATCGTCTACCACAACGGAACCCTCTTCAACACCGCTAGCCACACCTTCGACCTGCTGTTGTACCTCAACAACGATCAGCCGGTCTCATGGGTTCAGGCGCATCTGCCCAACGACGATGTGCCCCTGACCGGCGACATCCTGCCGGTGGACCCGATGGGCATGGGCACCATCCACTTTGCCAACGGGGTCACGGCCCACGCGCTACTCACCGCCCGGGGCCTGGAGGTGGAAGCCATCGGCGATGAGGGGAGCCTGAAAGCCCTGAACGATGGTCAGGAGTGGCTCTACCGCACCCGGCAGGTCATCGACGCGGGGAACCGCAAGGGGCTGGTGGCGACGCCTTTTGCCGGCGTGGAGCCGGCCAGCTCCACCCTGCGGCTCATTGAGGACCTGGTCCACGCGCTGGATACCGGTGAGCCCACCCGTGGAGGTCCCCGGGTTGCCCTGGCCGGCATGGAGTTCATCTTTGGCTTCATCGCCTCCCACCGGCAGGGCGGGGCGCGGGTTCGCCTGCCCCTCACCGACCGCAGCCTGCGCCTCCAGCGGTCAGTGGCCCCCCATCAACCCAAATTCGATGTTCAGGAAGCTTCCTGATGAGGTGTAGCGATGGCGGTAGACGGAGGGGAAAGGCCCATCGTGCCTGAACGGAAGTATCGGGTAGTGATTGTGGGATGGGAGTCATCATGTGTGCCGTGAAAGCTGCCCTATTGGGCCTCCAACATCCCCACTCCCTGGCCCATCTGCGTACCCTCCAACAGCTCCCCGAGGTGGAGCAGATCCTTCTGTGGGATCCCGACGGGGAGGTCCTGGCTTCGGTACGTCAGAGCCAGGGCGAGAAGATTAGCGGAACGTTTACCAACCTGGCAGCGCTGTTGGCCGACCCGGAGCTGTTCTTCGCCATCGCTGCCCTGCGCAACGACCTGGGCCCCGACCTCTTTATCCAGGTCATGGAAGCCGGCAAACACCTGATGGCGGAGAAGCCCATCGGGCGCAACTCGGCGGAGACCCAACAGGTGCTGGAAGCTGCCCGACGCACAGGCGTCCAGCTGGGCGTCTGCTACCAGAACCGGGCCAACCCCGTGGTCCAGGAGGCGCGTAGGCTGGTCGGCCAGGGGCTGCTGGGGCCGCTGATGACCGTGGAAGTGCGCATGCTCACCACCCAGGTGCAGTTCCGGGATCCCGGCCACTGGCTCTTTCAGCGTGAGAGGGCCGGGGGCGGTATCCTTTCCTGGCTGGGCTGCCACTACATCGACCTGATGCACTACATTACCCAGGACGAAATTGTCTCGGTGGCGGCCGAAGTGGAAACCCGCAGCGGCGAGGCCATCGACGTGGAGGATGTGGCGGTGCTCTCCCTGCGCTTCCGCTCGGGCGCGCTGGGCAGCCTGCACGTGGGCTACACCCTGGCCTTGAGCGGCGGCGGCTACCACAACAGCCGGGGCTACGACACCTACTTCGGCGTCAACGGCCGCCTGGGCCGCCTCTACTGGTCGGCGCCGGGCGCACCCACGGACCTGTACGCCGAGACAACTCACCCGGACTGGGCCGGCGCTCCCCAGCGGCACCAGCAGTTTACCCTGGGCGCCTCCCCGGCCTACGGCGGTGTCTACGGCGAGATCTTCATCCGCCGCTTTATCCAGGCGGCCCAGGGCCAGGGGACGGCCCTTACCCGGGGCGAGGACGCGCTGCGGGTGGCCCGGGTGATCGACGCCGCCTACGAATCCAGTCGCGCCGGCCGCCGCATCGCCATCGCCGGCTGACCCTTCCGTCCTGGCACTGAAAGCCGAGCGTTCCACCCTTCCATCCAACCAGCCGTCTGCACCCAGGGGACCCAACCATGCGACATTATCGAGCAGCCATTATCGGCCTGACCGGCATCGGCGCTGCCCGCCCGGCCGAGCCCACCGGGCAGCCCCTCTACGGGGCCATGCCCCGCTCCCACGCCGCGGCCTACCATCGCCATCCCCAGACCGATGTGGTGGCCGTGTGTGACATCCGGCCAACAGCGCTGGATGCCTTCCGCCAGACCTGGCAGGACGTCTGGCCGGATGTGCGGCTGTACACCGACTATCGGCAGTTGTTGGAACAGGAGCAGCCAGACCTGGTGAGTGTAGTCACGCCGGACCACCTCCACGCCGACATCACCGTCGACGCGGCCCAGGGTGGTGCCCGGGCCATCCTCTGCGAGAAGCCCATCGCCACCACCCTGGCCGACGCCGACCGCATGATCGCAGCCGCCGAGGCCAACGGCGTGCTCCTTTCCATCGAGCATACCCGCCGCTGGTCGCCCATCTTCCAACAAGCCCGGGAGATAGTGCGCAGCGGCCAACTGGGCTCCCTGCGCACCATCGTGGCCAACCTGTTTAGCCCCCGGGCCATGCTCTTCCGCAACGGCACCCACCTGGTGGACATGCTCCTCTTCTTCGCCGAAGCCGATCCCGTCTGGGCCTTCGCCAACCTGGAAGAGGGCTTCGACCACTTCACCGAGTACCAAAGCGACGGCGGCCATGACCCGGCCACGGACCCGGCTGCCTCCGCCTACATCCACTTCGCCAACGGCGTGCGGGCCTTCTACAACAGCGTCAAGATCCAGCTGCCCGGCTTACAATTTGAACTGACCTGTGAACGAGGGCGGCTGGAGGTCTCCGACCGGGGTCTGACTGTGATTCGGGGCGACTCCCACCATGAGTGGAGCCGGACGCACCTTCTGCCGGGGGAATACCAATACAGTTATCAGCTGGCCGCTGTGGCCGAACTAATCCACTGCTTGGAACACGGGGGGCAACTGGTCTCACCGGGCCGGGAAGCCCGTAAAACCCTGGCCGTGATGTTGGCCATGCTCAAGTCCCATCAGCTGGGCAATCGACGGGTGGACGTGGCGCAGGGCTGAAAAGGGCACCAAGGCGCCGCGCCGCAGCCCTTCTCCCGCCAGATGTCTGCAAAGCCTGTCTGAGAAAACCCGTATATTTTTTGCTTTTTAGCGAACAAAGGGGTAACAACACATGAAAATTGCAACCTATCTGCGCAACCAACAGGAACGGGTCGGCGCAGTGGTAGACGGGCAGATCTACGATCTGGCCGGCGTCCTCCAGGCCAGCGGCCGGGGAGACCCCGCGATGGCCGACACCACCATCCGCCTGCTGGCCGCCGGCGAAGCCGGCCTCGCCGCCGCCCAGGAGGCCGTGGCGTGGGCGCAGGAGCACGGCCCCGATGAGCTGGCCCTACCCCTGGATCAGGTCCAGCTGCGTGCGCCCATCCCCTGCCCCGGCAAATTGCTCTGCCTGGCCGGCAACTATGCCGAGCACATCCAGGAGGGGGGTGGCACCTTCGTGGGCAAGGAAAAGATGATCCCCCGCTTCTTCATGAAGCCCTGCACCACCGTCATCGGCACGGGCGACGCCATCCGCATCCCGCCCTCCACCGCCTTTGCCGACTGGGAGCTGGAGCTGGCGGTGGTCATCGGTAAGCCCGGCCGGGACCTGACGCCCCAGCAGGCCCAGGCCCATATCGCCGGCTATACCATCTTCAACGACATCTCCGCCCGGGAGCTCACCTTCCGCCAGAACTTGCCCCAACAGGAGGGCGACCGGTTCTTCGACTGGCTGGTGGGCAAATGGCTGGACACCTTCGGCCCCATGGGGCCCTGGCTGACCACCGCGGATGAAATCATCCGGCCCGACCGCCTGCGCATGCAGCTCTGGCTCAACGGCGAGCTGCACCAGGACGCCAGCACCGGCCAGATGATCTTCTCGCCCGCGGAGGCTATCGCCTTCATCTCCCAGTTCGTCACCCTCCAGCCGGGCGATGTGATCAGCACGGGGACACCTGCCGGCGTCGGGCACGGGAAAAAACTGCGCCTGCAGCCGGGCGACCGGATTCGGGGCGAGATTGAAGGGCTGGGGGTGCTGGAAAACCCGGTGGAAGCCCTGTGAGGGCCGAGGGACAGAGAGGAAAAGGCGCAGGAACAACAGGAATTGGGGAGCCATGAGCCTGGATGTGATCGAATTGACCCGGGAGCTGATCCGCTTTAACTCGGCCAGCGATACCAGCAACACGGCCATCGCTGACTACCTGGCCGGTCTGCTGGCCGACCATGGCTTCACCGTGGAGCGACTGGCCTATGAAGATGCAGCGGGCCACGAGAAGGTCAGCCTGGTGGCCCGCAAGGGCCACGGCGAAGGAGGGCTGGGGTTCTTCTCCCATTCGGACACGGTGCCGGGCGATCCGGGAGCGTGGGACCCTTTCGAGCCACAGCTCCAGGAGGGCCGCCTGGTAGGCCGGGGCGCCTGTGACATGAAGGGCCCCCTGGCAGCGACCGTAGTGGCCGCCGCGGATGTGGCTGCGGAGACGCTGGCCCATCCCCTCTACCTGGTCATCACGGCCGACGAGGAGGTGGGCTATGGGGGCGCCAAGCAGGTGGCCGCCGAATCCACCCTGCTGCAGGAAAACTGGCCCACTGCGGGCATCATTGCCGAGCCGACCCGCCTGCGGCCGGTCCACGCGCACAAGGGGGGCGCCCGCCTCACGGTGACCGCCCGCGGCCGGGCTGCCCACACCAGCACAGACCGGGGTGTCTCCGCCAATTTCAAGATTGCCCCCTTCCTGGCCGAGATGGCCGAACTGGCGGAGCTCTTCAGACGAGATGAACGCTTCCAGAACCGGGACTTCGACCCGCCCACCAACGGCTTCAACATGGTCATCGACGACGGCGGCTGTAAACCCAATGTCACCGCGGCCAGGACGGTCTGCACCCTGAGCTTCCGGCCCATGCCCGGCGATGCCAGCGACCTGGCATGGGCCATGATCGTGGAGCGAGCCCAGAAGTACGGCCTGGAGGTGGACGGCTACCGCCACGAGCCTTTCCATGTCCCACCGGATGCCCCCGTCGTGCAGGCGGCCCTGGAGGCCACCGGCCACAGCCGGGCCGAGACGGTTCCCTTCGGCACCGAGGCCACCATCTTCAAGGCCTTCACCCAACTGGTGATCCTGGGTCCGGGCAACATCGAACAGGCCCATACCATCGGCGAATGGATCGACGTGGCCGAGCTCCAGGCTGCGGTCCCGGTCTACCGGCGCCTGATCCAGCGTTTCTGTCAGGCGTCGTAGCCCATGGCGGGCGCAGCAAGCAGCGCCCCTACGGCGGCGTCCGCCGGGCGAACCCTGGCGATCTTGAACGATATCCGCTGCATGCCCCCGACGTGCGGGGCATGCCAACCTGTGCTACAATGGGGGCCTGAACGTGGGGCTCGAGGCCATGGTCTGCCACCAACTTCGGCCCGAGTTCTTCTGCCGACTCCCTTGGCAAGGAGGATGCCAGAGCGAGATGCAGCAGGTTGGACCACGCCCGCCGGACGAACAACAGCCGGAAGGAGATGGAGAACGGCCGCGCTTTCCCTGGCCTGTCTTGATCCTGGCCCTCGTGGGGTTCTCCCTGCTGGTGGGCATCTGGCTGGTTTCTCGCCCGCCCGACGGGGAGGCCGGGACCGCGGAAACCCTCCCTCAAGAGGCGGTTGCTCCTTCGCCCCCATCTGGGACTTCCCCTTCGGCTTCGGCGCCATCTCCGACGCCAGGTTCGCCAACCCAGGCTACAGCTACCCTGGCAGCCGACAGCGCCCCACCCCAGGCCAATGAAGACGATGCGCCCACAGCTGCAGCGGCGCCCGACGAGACTCGCCCCGTCACAGAGACCGCTGCCCCCACAGGGGCCCTCCACGCCGGGGTCACGGGCACAGAAGCAACCCAGACACCAGCCGGCAATACCCCCTCCCCGGAACCGGCCCCCCTGCCGACGGTCACCCCGACCCTGCCGCCCACGGTCTCCCTCACCCGCACCCTGGCCATCACCGGCAGCACCACCTTGACCATGAGCATGGGCAACCCCACCTTTTCCAGCTCCGGTCGCCCCCTCTGGACGCCCTTTGACCCTCGCCGTTATCGGCTGGATGCCGACCAGCCCAGGGTCAGTGACCGCTGGTGCAAACAGATCGGCCTGGTCCACGTGCTGGTGGACTTCACGGCCCGCCTGAACCTGGCCGATGCCAGCCTCCAGGTGGACGGCACACTGACCCTGCAGGAGGATTTTTGCGACTCGCCCGGCGAGGGCGCCATCAGCGCGCCCTTCAGCCTTTCGGTGCCGGCCGGTCACTCCGCGCCGGTGGTTCAGCGCCTGGTGCTCCAGGAGAGCCTGTTCAAAATTCCCAACCTGTTGGACAGCGAGACGGCCGTCACGGTGGATCTGGACTTCGGCAACCTGGAGCCGTAAGTTAAGCCTGCCCCGTGCCAAGCACACTTGAAACCCAACCCTATCCCACCTCCCCCAGGAGGAGCCATGCGCATCGCCATCGCCGAAATCGGCCAGGAGACCTGCAGCTTCACCCCGGTCCGGACCACCCTGGACACCTTCCGCCAATACGGACTATACGAAGGAGATCAGGTGCTGGCCAGGCGGGCAGATGGACCGGGCACCATCAGCGGCTTTCTGGCCGCCGCCCGGGAGGAGGCCGTCCCCCTGGTGCCCCTGCCCATTATCAGCGCCTGGGCCGGCGCCAGCGGCCCCCTGACCGCCGAAACCCTGGCCTTTTTCATGGAACGGGTGGAAGCGGGCCTGCGCCGTTCCCTGCCCCTGGATGGTTTCTTCTTCAGCCTCCACGGCGCGGCGGCCGCCGAAGACGAGCCGGACGTGGAAGGCGCGCTCCTGGCCCTGGCCCGGCGCCTCCTGGGCCCGAATGTGCCCATCGTTGCGCCCTTGGACCACCACGCCAACATCACCCGCCGTATGATGGCCGCGCTGGACGGGCTGGTGGGCCACCGCACCCAGCCCCACGATCCCTTTGACACCGGCTACCGGGCCGCCAAACTCCTCTTTGCCACCGTCCGGGGAGACGTACGCCCTACCCTGGCCTGGCGCAAGATCCCCCTGCTGGCCCACCAGGAGCAGTTCCTGACCAGCCGCGGGCCCATGCAGCGGTGGTTTGACCGGGCACGCCAGATGGAAGCGCTGCCCGGCGTGCTCTCGGTGTCGCCCTTCCCCATGCAGCCCTGGCTGGACGTCCCCGAAGGGGGCTGGGCTGCGGTGGTGGTCACCGACAACGATCCAGAGCTTGGCCGGCGGCTGGCGGACGAACTGGCCCGGATGGCCTGGGAAATGCGGGAGGCGTTCTGGGTCTACGAGAGCATCTCGCCGGCCGAGGCCGTGCGGCGGGCCGAGGCTGCGTCCCAGGGGCTGGTCATCCTCTCGGACACCGGAGACAGCGTCTTCGGCGGCGCCCCCGGCGACAGCACCGTCATCCTGCGGGAGATGCTGGCCCAGCAGATCACCAGGCCGGCCCTGGTGCCCATGGTGGACCCGGTGGCGGTGGCCCAGTTGATCCAGGCCGGGAGGGGCAACACCGTCACCCTGGAGCTGGGCGGCCGGCTGGATCCCCACTTTGGCCGCCCCCTCCAGGTGACCGGGGTGGTGGAGGCAATCGCCAGCGGTCCCCTCCACGCCCCAGTCATCGGCCGGGACTCCTTCGACATGGGGCGCACCGTCCTCTTCCGAATTGGTCCCATCCGGGTGGTGGTGAGTGAGCATGTGGGCGTGGGCGGGAACCACCCCATCGTCTACCGGCGCTTCGGCATCGACCCGGCCGCCGCCCAAATGGCCGTCCTCAAGACGGCCAGCAATTTCCAGTACTACCGGGAGATGACCGCCGAGATCATCCGGGTGGACACGCCCGGGCCCACCATGTCCCACCTGGAGCAATTCCCGTGGCAACACCTGCCCCGCCCCATCTATCCCCTGGATTCGCTGCCCGCCTGGGAGCCATAGTCCATCCCGGCAGAAATTTGGCGAGATGGCCCCTGGTGGAGGCCCTCGACCAATTTCTGCCGTGGTATTTACGCCAGACTGTACGAGGAGGACGACCATGCGTATCGCCATTGTCGGTATGTACCACGAGACCAACAGCTTCGCCCTGGAACGCAACGACACCCCCATTGCGCCCCTGGAGGTGGGCGAAGAGATCCTGGCCAACGCCCACCCCCGCAGCTACATCGGCGGCTTTGTGGAGGCGGTTCAACAACCCGGTGTGGAACTGGTCCCCATCGCCCGGGTGGACTGGGTCCGGGGTCACCGGGGAGGCCTCATTGGGGCCGATGTCTTCCGCCACTACCTGACCCTCATCCTGGAGGGCCTGCGGGCGGCCGGCCCGGTGGACGGCGTCTACTTCGCGCTGCATGGCGCCATGGCCGTGGAGCCCCCCTACACCGACGCTGAAGCCGCTCTGATCCGGGAAGTCCGTCACCTGTTGGGCCCGGGAGTCCCCTTTGTAGGCACCTATGACTTCCACAGCAACTACACGGCCCAGGAGTGCCAGGATCTGGTCCCCTTCCCCCTGAACACCAATCCCCACATCGACGCCTACGAACGGGGCCTGGAGGCGGGCGAATGCCTGCTGCGGATGATCCGGGGCGAAATCCGGCCCGTGACCCGGCTGATCCACGTGCCCATCATCGGCCCCAACATCGGCCAGAGTACCTGGGCCCACAATCCGGAGGAAGAGCGCCGGCTGCCCCTCTACCAGCTCAACGGCCTGCGGGAGGAGATGGAACGCACGCCCGGCGTGATCAACCTGACCATCCAGGGTGGCTACGGCTACTCCGACCTGCCCTACACCGGTATGAGCGTCATCGCCACCACCGACGGGGATCCGGAGCTGGCCGAGCGGTTGGCCCGGGAGCTGGCCGGCGAGCTCTGGGCCCGCCGGGAGGAGATCCGCACCGTCCGCCCCATCCTGTCCATCGATGAGGGTGTACGCAGGGCCATGGCCCACCCCGGCGACCTCATCTGCCTGGTGGATCTGGGGGACGACCCCGGCAGCCTTTGCCCGGCCGACAGCCCCGCGGTGTTGGAAAGCCTGCTGCGCCTGGGTGCGCGGGATTGCGCGCTCACCATCCGGGACCCAGAGGTGGTCCAGATAGGGATGGCCGCGGGCGTGGGTACCACCCTGACCCTGCCGGTGGGCGGGAAGATCGACCAGCGCTTCTATCAGCCCCTCCAGGTGACCGGATACGTGAAATCCATCGACGACGGTCGGTACAAGATCGTGGGGCCGACCCACGGCGGTTGGGGCCGGGAGGTGGCGCCCGAATCCTTCCGGGACGTGGACGTGGGACCCCGAGTGGTGCTGCGCATTGGCGACAGGGTGGATGTCATCTTCAGCCGACACCGTACGGGCAAAGATCGGGATTTCTTCAAGAGCGCGGGCATCGTCTTCGAGGAGAAGAAGATCGTGGTGGTCAAGTCCAACCAGGCACACCGGGCGTCCTTCGACCCCATTGTGGACGCCACCATCGAGCTGGACACACCAGGCCTCTCCACGGTCAACTACGCTCGACTGCCCTTCCAGCACCTGCCCCGCCCCATCTATCCGTTGGATCTGGAGATGAAGTGGTCGCCCCCGGGAGGGGGCAACGCCCCCGGTTGAGGGCCCGGGAATGGCCCCCCTCGGTGGGGGCGAATCATGATTCGCCCTACCGCGATTGTGACAGCGGGCGGACACGGCGGTCCGCCCCTACGGAAGATGGCCGCCCCTTTACCCGCCGTGGGTGGCTGTAAAATCCGTGGATCCGACCTGCAAAGATAGTAGTGACGGTTCATCCCCCATCCCCCTAGCCCCCTTCCCCCGGTAGGGGAAGGGGGAATGATGGCGTGTTTGAGGTGAGGGGGTGAATGGTTACGTGATTTCCATGAATGGGAACAGACAGAAAGGCGAGAGATGACCCAATGGCAACGCTCCCACAGCTACTTTGAACGGGCCAAGCAATCCCTGGCCGGCGGCGTCAGCAGCAACGTGCGCCTGCTGGCCCAGCCCTTTCCCCTCTTCTTCGACCGGGCCGAAGGCGCCCTGATCTACGACGTGGACGGCAACGCCTACATCGACTACGTCCTGGGCCAGGGCCCCCTGATCCTGGGCCATTCCCATCCGGCGGTGCTGGAGGCGGTGAGCGAGGCCATGCGTCGGGGCCAGCTCTACGCCGGCCAGCATGTGTTGGAGTTCATCCTGGCCGAAAAGCTGGTGGAGCTGGTGCCCGCGGCCGAGCTCTGCCGCTTCGGCCTGAGCGGCTCGGAAATGGTCCAGGCGGCCATGCGCCTGGCCCGGGCCGTCACCGGACGTCGTAAGATCCTGCGCTTCGAGGGCCACTACCACGGCTGGTTCGACAACGTTCTGATCAGTGTGGCGCCTCCCCTGTACCAGGCCGGCTCCCGGGAACGCCCCCGGCCCGTGCCGGGCAGCGCGGGCCAGACAGAGAGCGCCCTAACCGACTTTGTGGTGCTGCCGTGGAACGACCTGGCCCTGGTGGAAAGCCTCTTCCAGGAGATGGGCGAAGAGCTGGCCGCGGTGATGCTGGAACCCATGATGTGCAACACGGGCGCCATTCCGCCCGAGCCCGGCTACCTGGAAGGGCTGCGGCAGCTCTGCGACCGCTATGGTAGCCTCCTCTACTTCGATGAAACCATCACCGGCTTTCGCCTGGGCCTCCAGGGCGCGCAGGGGCGCTTCGGCGTGACGCCGGACCTGGCCTCCTTTGCCAAGGCCATGGCCGGCGGCTTTGCCAATGCCGCGCTGGTGGGCAAGGGGGAATACATGGAACGCTTTGCCCGGGATGTGAACCACTCCGGCACCTTCAACAGCAACGTCATCTCCATGGCCGCCTCGGTGGCGGCCATGGCCGAGTTGGAGCGGGACGGCGGCGCGGTCTATGGGCACATGGAGCGGATCGGCAAGGCCCTGATGGAAGGCCTCCAGGCGTTGGGCCACCGCCTGGGCCTGCCCCTCCATGTCCAGGGCCTGCCCCCGGCCTTCCACGTGTCATTTACCGAATTGCCGGCCATCCGGGATTACCGGGACTACGCGCAGCACTGCGATCGGGAGCTGTACGGCCGCTTCGTCCTGGCCATGCTGCGCCGTGGGGTGCGGCTGATCGGCCGGGGCATCTGGTACGTCTCCGCCGCGCACACAGAAGCCCATGTGGAACAGACCCTGCGGGCCGCAGAGGAGGCCCTGCAGGAAGTGGCCGCCGGGATCTAGCAGGGGATGGGGAGGTTGTCCATGGGCTCGAAAGTCATGACCATCCGGCAGGCGGTGGCGCTGATCCCCGACGCCGCGCATGTGGCCATCCAGGGCTCCGGCGGCGGCATCGGCGAACCCACCGCCCTGTTGCGAGCCCTGGCCCAGCGCTACCAGGAGGAAGGGACCCCGCGCGGGCTCACCCTCATCCACGCCACCGGCCTGGGAGACCGCCGGGAGATCGGCACCGATCTGCTGACCGCGCCCGGCCTGGTGAAGCGGGACATCGCCGGCCACCTGGGCATGGCGCCCAAGATGGCTCGCCTCATCGCCGAAAACCGCATCGAAAGCTACAACTTCCCCCAGGGCGTCCTCTCCCAGATGTACAGCGCGGTGGCAGCCCGGAAGCCCGGCGTCTTCACCAAGGTGGGCCTGCACACTTACATCGACCCCCGGCTGGAAGGGGGCAAGATGAACGCCATCACCACGGAAGACCTGGTCCGGGTGGTGGAGCTAGACGGCGAAGAGTGGCTCTTCTTCCCCCGCTTCCACATCGACATGGCCCTGATCCGGGGTACCACCGGGGACACCGACGGCAACATCACCTACGAAGAGGAGGCCGCCTTGCTGGAGGGCATCTCCATCGCCCAGGCGGCCCGGGCCTGTGGCGGTCGGGTCATCGCCCAGGTCAAGTACCTGGCCCAGCCCGGCACCCTGGATCCCAAGCAGGTGCGGGTGCCGGGCATTCTGGTGGATGCCATCGTGGTCGATCCCCAGCAAATGCAGACCTCGGCGGGCTTCTATGACCCGGCCCTCAGCGGCCAGGTGCGGGTTCCCCTCCAGCAGCTGCCGCCCCTGCCCCTGGACGAGCGCAAGGTCATCGCCCGTCGGGCCGCCCGAGAGCTGACCCCGGGTGCGGTGATCAACGTGGGAGTGGGCATGCCCGATGGCATTGCGGCCGTCGCGGCGGAGGAGGGCACTTTCGACCGGTTCCACCTCACCGTGGAACAGGGACAGATCGGCGGGCTGCCTGCCCGGGGCGTCATCTTCGGCGCGGCCTACAACCCGGTGGCTATGGTGGAAGAAGACAGCCAGTTCAACTTCTACGACGGCGGCGGCATCGACATCGCCTTCCTGGGTATGGCCCAGGTGGATCGCCACGGCAATGTCAATGCCAGCAAGGTGGGCGACCGGCTGATGGGCTGTGGCGGCTTCATCAACATCTCCCAGAACGCCCAAAAGGTGGTCTTCTGTGGCACCTTCACGGCCCGGGGACTCGTTTGTCAGGTAGGCCAGGGCCGTCTTCACATTCGACAGGAAGGATCCGTGCCCAAATTTGTGGCGGCGGTGGAACAAGTGACCTTCAGCGGCCAGTACGCCATGGAGGTGGGCCAGCCGGTCCTGTACGTCACCGAGCGGGCCGTCTTTCGTCTGACCGGGGAGGGCCTGGCCCTGGTGGAGGTGGCGCCGGGGGTGGATGTGGAGCGGGACATCCTGGCCCAGATGGCCTTCCGCCCCCTGATCCCGGCAGAGGTCCGGACCATGGATCCGTCCCTTTTTGCCGATTGAACGGCTGGCCGATCCGTGATACCATGGATGACAGCAAAGGGCGACACCTGGGCCTGTTTTTGTCAGTTTCCCCGCCCGGCCGGCCATCAACCTGTCAGTTCAGGAGAGCTGCCCTCTATGTCCCCGGAATTGGTCCAGTTTGTGGTGGATGGCCCGGTTGCCATCCTGACCTTGAACCGCCCTGAGAAACTCAACGCGCTGACCCCGGCCATGCTGCAGCAGCTGGCAGCGCTGGCGGATCAGCTGGAACAGCGCCCGGATGTGCGGGTGGCCGTGCTTACCGGCGAAGGGCGCGCCTTCTGCGTGGGTGCGGACATCCACGCCTGGGCCGCGGCGAGCCCCCTGCAGATGTGGCGGGAATGGACCCGGATGGGCCACCGGGTGTTTGCCCGGCTGGCGGCTCTCCCCCAGCCGGTGCTGGCTGCCCTCCACGGTTACGCCTTCGGGGGTGGCCTGGAGCTGGCCCTGGCGGCGGATCTCCGCCTTCACTTCCAGTTCGATCGAGCGGGTGTAATCCGCGCGCGCCCCGGCCAGGTCCCCCAGGAACTCCCGCGAGATGCCGCGGCTCGCGTAGACCTCGGCGGCCGTCGGATCCTGCGCGATCGCCCGGCCGAACTCCTCCACCGCCCGGGCGTGATCCCCGGACGACTGATACATGAGGCCCCGCCGGAAATGCGAGAGCCCGTCCGGGATGGACGCGGGAGGATCGTCCCTTCGCTCCGGGCCGGATTTCTCGGGCACGGAAGCGACGGGCTTCGGCGGAGCGGGCTTGGCCGCCGGGCGGGCCTGCGAAGGGCGCGGCGGCGCCGCCGGAATGGGCACTTTCTGAACGATGGGATTCAGTCCGGCCCCGGCGGCTCCCGGGCGACCCCGCAGGCGATCCAGGAGACTCATTTCTTCCCCCCTCTCCTCTCGTCGGCCGGCCCTCCGGCCCCGAGGAAGTATAGTCCATGCGGGCCGCCGGGGAAGGACCCTTCGCGGCCGGCCGCGGCTCAACGCCCCAGCAGGTACGGTTCCCAAAGGTAGTAGAGCCGCACGCCGAGGAAACCCCGCGCCCACTCCAGGCTCCCGAAGGCGGGTTCCGCCGAAGCCCTCGGCTGCGAATAGACGTTCTCGGCCGCCTGGGGGTCGCGGCTGTACATGACGACGTGGGCGGCGCGGAGCCCGGCCATCCCGCGCGCCTCTTCGAGCGCCTGCTCGAGGTAGCCCACGCGATCGACGAGCCGGGCCTCCAGCGCCTGAGGAGCGCTCAGGATCCTCCCGTCGGCCACGCGACGGACCTCCGCCTCGGTCAGCCGGCCCGCGCGGCCCTCGGCCACCACGGCCACGAACCGCTCGTGCATCTGATCGATGAGCTGCTGGAGGACGCGCCGCTCCTCGTCCCCCAGCCCCCGGAAGGGCGACACCATATCCTTGAGCGGACCGCTCTTGAGCGTCTCCACGCGCACCCCGATCTTCTCGAGCAGCCCCGCCAGCGAGACGTGCAGCGCGATCACGCCGATCGAGCCGGTGACGGTCGTGGGGTGAGCCACGATGCGGTCGCCCGCCACCGCCACGTAATAGCCGCCCGAGGCGGCCAGGTCCATGAGCATGGCGACCACGGGGACCTTCTTGCGCGCCTTGAAGGCGCGGATCTCGCGGTAGAGGATGTCGCTCGCCGTCACCCCGCCGCCGGGGCTGTCCACGCGCAGGACCACGGCCTTCACGGCGGGATCCTCCTCGGCCTTCTTGAGCTTCTCGACCACGGAGACCAGGAGCGAGTCCCGCGCCTGCAGCAGCCCCCCCTCCGCCTCGTCGGCGATGACCCCCTCGACCTCGATGAGGGCGACCTTCCCCGTGCGCGGCCCCAAAGACCTAAAGGATATTCCCGCCTTCTTTGGGGCGGAGCCGCGGCGCGAGGTTGACGTCCACGCTCGTGAAGATGAAACACCCGGACAGAAGAAGCGGCCCGAGGGCCGCCAGCGGCCGGCAGCTCATGGAAAGTCCCTCCCCGGATTCGGCGAAAGGCCCCCCAGCTTAGGAAACCGGACGGGGGCCCGGCAACTCCGATCCGGTCCCCCCCTGACGGCGCAGGTTGTACTGGTTGATCTTCCGATGGAGGCTCCGGCGGGACATCCCCAGGATCTCGGCCGCGCGCGAGACGTTCCATTGAACGCTCTCCAGCACGCGCCGGATGTGGGCGATCTCGATCTCCTCGAGCGTCCCGCCGCGCGGGGCGGGAACCGCGGCGGCGGGCGAAGGGACCTCCACGGATTCCAGCCGCCCCGACGGGTCGAACAGGACCGCCCGCTCCAGGACGTTGAACAGCTCCCGGACGTTGCCCGGCCAGTCGTAGGCCAGCAGCGCCGCCACCGCCGCGTCCGAGAGAGTCCGCCCCCTCCGCAGGAGGTAGTGGCGCGCCAGGAGAGGGATGTCCTCCTTGCGCTCCCGCAGAGGCGGAATGGGGATCGTGACCACGTCGAGCCGGTAGAAGAGGTCCTCGCGGAACCGGCCGCGGGCGACCTCGGCGCGCAGGTCCTTGTTGGTGGCCGCCACGAGCCGGACGTCCGCCTTGCGCTCGCGGACGTCGCCCACGGGGCGGAACTCGCCCGTCTCGAGCACGCGCAGGAGCTTGGCCTGGACGTTCGGGTGGGTCTCGGCGATCTCGTCCACGAAGAGGGTCCCGCGGTCGGCGATCTCCAGGAGCCCGCGCTTGTCGGCGGCCGCCCCGGTGAAGGCCCCGGCGCGGTGGCCGAAAAGCTCGCTCTCGAGGAGGTTCTCCTGGAGCGTGGCGCAGTTGACGGCCACGAAGGGGAAGTCCCGCCGCACGCTGTCGAAATGCAGGGCCCGCGCGACGAGCTCCTTGCCGGTGCCGCTTTCGCCCTGGATGAGGACGGGCGAGTCGCTGTCCTTGACCTTGCGGATGAGCTCGACGACGCGGCGCATGCCCGGGCTGGCCCCGACGATCTCGGCGGCGCCCCGCTCGTGGCGCAGCGCCGCGCGGAGCTGGACGTTCTCGCGCTCCAGCCGGCGCCGCTCCACCGCCTGGGCGACCCGCAACTCCACCTCCGCCAGCGAGCAGGGCTTCTGAAGGTAGTCCGCCGCGCCGGCCTTCATGGCCTCGACGGCCGTCTCGACCGTCCCGTGCCCCGTGAGGATCACGACGGCCACGTCGGGCCGGGCCTCGCGGATGCGCCGCAGGAGGGTCAGCCCGTCCATGCCGGGCATGAGCAGGTCCACGAGGGCCACGTCCACGCCGTCCAGGAGGGCCAGGGCCTGGGGGCCGCTCGGAGCGGCGACGACCCGGTGCCCCGTGCGGGCCAGGCGGTCGGCCACGATCTGGCGGAAGCTCTCGTCGTCGTCCACGACCAGGACGCCCGGCTTGTCCATGACCTCAACGCTCCCGCGCCGGCCCGCCCGCCGGCAGCGCGATCAGGACCTCGGTCCCCTTCCCCACCTCGCTGCGCACCTCGATGGAGCCGCCGAGCTGGCGGACGATCCCGTAGCTCAGGGAGAGTCCCAGGCCCGTCCCCTTGCCGGGCCCCTTCGTCGTGAAGAAGGGCTCGAAGATCTTTTGGGTGTGGCTATTCTCGGTTGACTGCCCTGGAGCCGCAAGGGCCTTGGCGTAAG
>FWPU01008188.1_pt1 | contig 18159 bp, 21 predicted proteins | sample 2228361 | NCBI WGS metagenome assembly FWPU01 (sample SAMEA103939777, study PRJEB20133) | metagenome
TTTCTGCCCTTCTCCTTTATTTCCATTATTATCTTGTGGGCATGAGGTGTTGCCTCTATATGAAAGGAGAGCCAATCTGCGCCCGCTTTCTCAAACCATGAAATCACATCCATGGGATTACTCACCATAAGATGAACATCAAGCATGATTCGGAATTCTCTCTTCAGATCCCTGACAAGCTCCGGGCCAAATGTAAGATTGGGGACAAAATGTCCATCCATTATATCCACATGGAATGTATCTGCCCCTTCTTTAATCATTATTTCTATGGAATCTGCAATCCTTGAAAAATTAGCTGAAAGAATGGACGGTATTATCAAGCACTTACCTCCAAAGAGATAAATTGGGATTTTCTCAATTTCCAGCCTGGAAGAGGCATCTGTTTAAGAACCACTCCTTTTTCTATTCCTGGATATGGGACACTTTTTAGAGGAGCTATCCTTAAACCATTGATTTCAAGCCAAGGAATAACCCTCTCCGCTCTCTTCCCTATCAAATCTGGCATTATCCACACCTCTTCTCTCGTGCCTGTGGAAACAAGGAGATTAATAAAAGTGCCTCTGTCCACCTCTGTATTTGGTGGTGGCTCCTGAGCGATTATTGTTCCCGGCTCTCCTCCCATAGCTGTTTGAGAAATGATACCTAGATTCAAGCCTCTCTCGGAAAGCTCTATCGCCACTGCCCTAAGAGTTTTTCCTATCAAATTAGGGGTGATTGATTTTTGGCTTCCCAAGGAAACATAGACCTTCACCTTCTTATTCTTCTTTATCCTTGTTTTTGGAGAAGGATCCTGAGATATAACTTCTCCTTCAGGAACAGTAGGATGGAACTGAAGTATTCTTTTCATAAAAAGTCCATTTTGACTGAGGAGATCGATAGCCTCATCCACTTTCTTTCCTTTAAGGTCAGGGACTTCCACATCCTCTCCTTTAACCAGGACTATAACAGTAATAATTGCAGAGACGCCAGTGATTAATACAAAAACAAGAGCTATGATCAAAAACTTTAAGGCTTTTGGAATTCTCATTCAGTCCTTCTTTATATCACATTGAGAAGATTCAATCAATAACATTATCTTTTTCATTCTCTTTTATCTTTCCTTTTAAAAGATAATAAATCTGCCAGGCAATCTCGTTTACCACACAATCCAGGCAACTATTAGAGAAATCTATTTCTCCATTCTTTTCCTTTTCTTTCAGGATACTCTTTATTTTCTTCCTTATTTTATATAAAAGAATAAAATTTATCATCTCTGAGGGAAATAAAAACCATCGTGGATTGGAAATGAATTAATTATCATTTAAATATCAAAAGCCCTTTTTCTTTATACCAATCTACCGTTGCTTTTAGTCCTTCCCTAATATTTGTCTCGGGTTCAAAATCAAGAATATGCTTAGCTTTCTGAATGTTGAAGAACTGCGAGGTTAAGAAAAAACGAGCTCTTCGTCTGCTAATAGAAGGATTTTTGCCAAAAAGCACAGAAATCTTTTCAAAAATATAAATAAAAGGCATAGCAAGAGGGATAGGTAAATATAATGCAGGAATTTTCTTCCCCATAACTTTTGCAATTTCGTTACAAAAATCTTTTTTAGTAAAAACCTCAGAACCAGCTATTATAAAAGTTTGATTTATCACATTTCGTTTCGTCATACTCAAAATTATTGCGTTTACAACATCTCCTACAAAAACTGGCTGGATAAATCCTTTCCCTTTTCCAAGCATTAAAAAGAAGTTTGAACCAATCTGCTGAAACAATTTTAATAGTGAAAGATCTCTTGGACCATAAACCCTTGAAATTCTAAGTATTATAAATTCTATGCCAACTTCTCTGCAAAAATTGATTAAAAGATTCTCTGCCTCTAATTTTGTTCTCCCTAATATCTCATCTGGAGCACATGGACTCTCCTCAGTCAAAATTTTTGGAGATACAGGAGGGTAAACATTTACAGAGCTTGAAAAAACAAATCTTTTCACACCTGCTTTTGAACATGCTTTAAGTAAATTCTCGGTTCCTTCCACATTGATTCTGTAATAATAATTTTCAGGGACATTTCCGATGTTTATAATGCTTGCAAGATGAACAACAACATCTATTCCTGCCAAAACTTTTTCCAACAAGGAATCATTCAAAATATCTCCTTTTATTATTTCTACATCTCTATTGAACAAAATCCTTGCTTTCTCTTCGTTTCTTGCCAAAACCCTTATAATAAAACCTCTTTTGATGAGCTCATGAACAAGATGACCCCCAATAAATCCTGTGCCACCCGTAACAAATACTTTCAAAATTTCTACATCCTCTTGTTGAAGGAACTGATTTCTGATTATATCAGATAAAATTTTAAAATTTCAAGTTACGCATTGCAATTTTCATTAGAATCTAATAAAATCTCTAAATGATGGATAAAAGAAAAGTTCTTGTGATAGGAAATCCTATTGCAGGTATAACAAAAAAACATCGATATAAAAAATCAATAGAGGATGAACTGGGAAGATATTTTAAAGAAGTTTCTGTAGTGTTTTCAAATTCTAAGGGTGAAAATCATTCGTTCGCAAAAAATGGGAAAGATTATTTCGATATAATAGTAGCTTTCGGTGGAGATGGAACAATAAATGAGATAGCCTCTGCTATTTTGGGTTCCGATGTTACTCTTGGAATAATTCCAGGCGGCTCTGGAAATGGATTAGCAAGAGGTTTAAAAATCCCCCTGGATGTAAAAAAAGCTCTTGAAGTTATCAAACATGGGAGCGAAGTTTTTATAGATGTGGGAAAATTAGATGATACCTATTTCTTCAATGTGGCTGGATTTGGTTTTGACGCACAAATAGCTAAAGAATTTAATCATTCCATCCCTTCCGGAAGAGGGATAGCCAAGTATGTTTATTGTGGGCTAAAAGAGTACACCTATTTCAAACCTTTCAAAGTAACAGCTAATTTAAATGGACAAACTTTTGAGGATGAGGTCATAATAGTGGCAATTGCAAACTTTAAAGAATATGGAGGAAGAGCTGTTATAGCTCCCTTTGCCTCTCCTAAAGATGGAAAGTTAGAGATTTGTTTCCTTAAAAAAATCCCTTTTCTTGAGGCTCTCACAAAGTTAAACGTCCTTTTTTCAGGACAGATTCACACTCTTCCTATCTACAAATCCTTTTCCACAGAAAAAATTTATTTAAAATTTTCACGACCTATTCCATCTCATTACGACGGAGAAACAGGAAAAACTTTAGAAGAAGTATCTATAAATGTTTACCCAAACCTATTAAAGGTTTTAGCTCACAGGAATTTTACCCCTTAATTTAACCTTTAAAGCCTTTCTAAAAAATGAAAGGGACTCTGAAGAGTCCCTTTCATTCTTACTTTTTTATGAATTTAAAATTATTCTGTGGTAGATGCTTTTTTCTCTGTTACCATTCCTATTATCTCAATTCCTGCTTCTCTAATTATATTGATTATGGGAAGAATCTCTCCATATTCCAGTTCAATATCGGCCTTCAAATATATTGTCCTGTCTGTTCTATTCTCAAATGCTTCTTCTATCTTCTGCTTGAGGTTTTCCTTTGTCACTTTATCCTGATTCAGAAAAATATCTTTGTTGTATTTTATTGCTACAACTACCTGGTTGGCAGGGTCTGGCTGGTTAACAGTATTGAAAGCCTCTGGCAATCTAACATCTACACCTTTCTGAAGCAATGGGGTAACCACCATGAAAATTATCAAAAGAACCAGAAGAACATCGCAGAGGGGAACCACATTCGGTTCAGATTTGAATTCTTTGGTTCCGCCTACTTCCACGCTCATGGACTAAACTCCTTCTTTCTGTATAAAGTACCCTATCAATTCAGAAGAAGCATTGCTCATCTCCGCAGTGTAAATATCAATTTGATTGAGCAAGAAATTGAAGAACCAGACTGCAACAACAGCAACACCAATTCCAGTTCCTGTGGTAATCAATGCTTCCGCAATACCAGCAGCAACAGCTCCGATTCCTCCGGAACCGGTTACAGACATGCCATGGAAGGCGTTGATAATGCCGAAAACTGTTCCGAACAATCCGATAAATGGTGCTGTGGAACCTATGGTTGCAAGAGGATTGAGACCCTTTCTGAAGTCCTGAACAACGAGAGAAATCTGCCTTTCAATGGCTCTTTTTGAAGCCTCGATCTTCTCCTGGGGTTTTACTTTAGATTCATTCTGATTTGTATATTCCTGAAGACCAGCAAATATAACCTTTGCTAAGTGGGAGCTCTTATATTCTTTCCTTGTAGTGAGACCAAGGGCTTCTTTGATTTGTCCTTCTCTCAGAAGTCTTGCAATAACAGGGGCAAGTTTTTTGGACTGATTTCTCGCCCTTCGATAAACAATAATTCTTTCAATTCCAACACCGATGGTCCAGACGGAAAGGGCAAGAAGGATTATAACCACAATCCTCGCCAACCAACCTGAATGTTGCCACAATTCAATAATTCCAAACTGCATATTTTTTTACCTCCTTTTCAATCTAACTAAAGTTTTTTTCATTTCTGGAGTTTGAAAGTCACAGTAACTGTGAATATCACAGGTCTCGGTCTACCTCCTATTATTAGAGGTTCATAAACCCATTGTCTGACAGCATTAATTGCTGCCTGATCCAATAAAGGAATAGATCTTAAAACATTTATATTCTGAACCCTACCGTAAATATCTGTAGTAGCTTCAAGAATTACCACACCCTCAACCCTTGCTTGAACTGCAATAGGAGGATAAACTGGCTCAACTTTTTTAATGAGCTTTGGGGGTTTAATTTCTCCTCCTGCTCTTATGGGTGGTTCAATTTCGCTTCCCACTACCCCTCCTATTACTCCTCCTACTACTCCTCCTATTACTCCTCCTATTACTCCTCCTTCTACTCCTCCTTCTACTCCTCCTTCTATAGCAATATCTGAAATATCCTCCTCCAGGATGACATCGGGAATTTCAACTGGCGCAACAAATTTTCCTGGTTCTATTGGTTTTGTTTCTTGAACCTCTTCACTCTTGGTTTCCTGTTTAGCTTTTTTTGCTGGCGGAGGTGGTGGTGGAGGCGGTGGTGGAGGTGGTGCTAGAAAAGCAGTGGTCACCGAAAATTGGGGAAGATTCTGGGTAGCGATCAAAGGAACAATTATTGCAACTCCTATAAGAATGAGATGAAGAATTAGTGCCACAGGAAATGTGATCCATCTATTAGACATCCCTCTCTTTTTCTTTCCCGATACAATCAACCATTCTTCAAACATATCAAACCTCCACAAAAATTATATGATAAATTTCTATAGATTTCAACAACATTATTTTTTTACTAAATGCCTCCTACCAAATAAGTTTTCCCAGAGAAGAACATAAGGGCAGGATTGATAAATTGTGGAATAAGAACCTTCTATCACTCCTATAAATAAAGTGAAAGCAAAATCATTTATCGCTCTCCCGCCAAATAAGAAAAGAATCAGCACTACAAAAAATACAGTTAAAGATGTGAGCACTGTTCTTGAGAGAGTCTGATTAATGGATGTGTTTAAAATTTGTTCGAAGTCTGCCTTTTTCATAAGTTTTAAGTTGTCTCTAACCCTGTCGAATATAACTATGGTGTCATTTATTGAATATCCAACTATTGTCAAAAGAGCTGCTATAACCTCAAGCGATATTTCCCTGTTAAAGAAAAGAAGAATGGAAAGGGTTATTAAAACATCATGGACGAGAGTTAGAACTGCTGCCAATCCATATTGGAATTTGAATCTTACAGCAATGTAAATCAACATAGCAAGAAGAGACCAGATTATTGCGAGAGTAGCTTTTTTTCTGAGTTCCTTTCCCACTCTTGGGCCCACTGCTTCAAGCCTCGTTTGAGCAACTGAACCGAGAAAAGTTTTCTCTTTAAGTAGATCCACCACCTTTTTTTCAATGCCAAGATTTTCCAGCTCACTGAAATTACTAATAATTCCTTTATGACGATCTCTGTAATCTTTGATATCAGTAGCAATTTTTTGGGCTTCTTCTCCTGATAATTTTTCTTCAAGAATGTTCCTGAGCTGAGGTAAGGAAACAGAGTTCAAATTTATTTTGCCCCGAGAAATTAATTCTTTTTCCTCTTCCTTCATGAGTGCATTCATAATTTTACTTGCTATCTCTGATTGTTCCGCAATGTCTGCTTCAAGCTGTTCTCTTTTCTTTTTTTCTAAAGGAACTTTGATTATATATTCATTTCTCTCCCCGAATCTTTGAATTACGGATTCGCCGAGTCCAGCATCCGCAAGTAAAGACCTTACTCTACCTATACTTATATCCTCATTGAAGCTAACCTGAACAAGTATGCCTCCTGTAAAATCAACTGAATAATTGAGCCCTCCCCTTACAATATATGTAACCACTCCTAATATGACAATTACCCCGCTAAATAAGAAAGCATAATATTTGAACTTCATAAAATTTATATTAGGTGTTTTGAAAAGTTCTATCATTTACACTCCTATATGCTGAGTTTATCGAGCTTTCTCTTCTTAGAAAGCACAAAATCAAATATCATCCTTGAAACAAAAACCGCTGTGAAAAGAGAGGCAATAATACCTATTATAAGAGTGACTGCAAATCCTTTTACTGGACCAGTGCCAAATTGAAGAAGAAATATTGCGGCAACAATTGTGGTTAAGTTCGAATCCAAAATGGTGACCCATGCTTTTTTGAATCCCTCAGGAACAGAAGCTTTGACTGATTTACCAAGTCTCAAGTTCTCTCTTATCCTTTCGAATATCAAAACATTGGCATCCACTGCCATACCTATGGTAAGAACAACACCTGCTATGCCAGGTAATGTTAAAGTCGCTTTAAAATAAGATATTACTCCGAGAAGAATTATCATATTCAAAATTAGAGCCACCACCGCATTAACACCGGAAAGTCTGTAATAAAAAACCATAAAACCCATGACTATTATTAAGGAGATGACAGAAGCTCTTAATCCTCTTATTATGGAGTCCATTCCAAGGGAAGGACCAATAGTTCTTTCCTCAAGATATTTTATCCCAGCAGGGAGAGCCCCTGAGCGAAGAACAATAGCTAAATCCTCTGCTTCCTGAGGTGTGAACTGTCCTGTGATCATTCCTGCATCTCTTATAACTGCTTGTATTACAGGAGCGGAGATCACCCTTCCATCAAGAATTATTGCAAGGGGCTTGCCAATATTTTCCGCTGTAACTTTTTCGAAAATCTTTCCTCCCTGGTTTGATAAAGTAAAATTGACTACAGGCTGATTAAATTCATCCCTTCCCACCCTTGCATTCCTTATATCCTTTCCTGTGATAGCTGCCACTCTTTTAACAAGATAATATCCCTGAATTCTACTTTTTGCAGGATCACTTTTGAGCACCTCCATATCAAGGGACTCCACTCCATTGTATTCTTTAAGAAGCTCTTCTCTGGTTGGAAGAGGTCCTTTTATCACAAGTTTAAATTCGAGCAATGCTGTATTTTGAATAAGATTCTTCACTCTTTCCGGGTTGTCCACACCAGGGAGTTGAACAAGTATTCTATCAGTGCCATGTTTCTGAATAACAGGTTCAGCTACTCCAAGTTCATCAATTCTTCCACGAATTGTTTCTATTGCCTGATTAACAGAGAGATCCCGCAAATATACTGCCACATTCGGCTTTAGTGCAAGTCTTATTCTATCTCCTGCTATAGAATAATCCCATTCATTTACAAATTGATCCAGAGTATCCTCAATTGCTGAATTTTGAGATAAATCTATACCTTCAATTAATATTGTTCCAGGGCTTTCCCCTCTTGTAATGCTTGAAAATTTCAACATCTTTTCTTTAAACAAATCCTGCAACCTGAGAACTACATGATCTGACTCCATATTAATTGCATCATCGGTCACCACTTGAAGAAGTAAATGCATCCCGCCTTTTAGGTCAAGCCCGAGTTTTATCTTTTCTTTGGGAGGATAAGCGAAATAGATAGCTAAAGATAAAACAAGGAGAGTTAAAGCCCACTTCCATGTATCTCTCCCCATATTTTCATTCCTCCTTTCCTACTACCGCAGCTACCGAGCCCTTAGTTATTTCAATTTTTACATTTGGAGCAATTCTTATCTCTAACTTGTCCTCCCTTAAACCTGTAACCACTCCGTATATACCACCTGCTGTAATTATTTTATCTCCCGGTTTCAAATTCTCTATCATTCTCTGATGCTGTTTCTGTTTCTTTCTTGCGGGGAGAATCACGATCAAATAAAAGATGGCAAAAACAAGGATAAAAGGAATCAACATTCCCAAGAGACTCTGTTGTCCCTGGCCAGCGGTCTGAGCATATAAATTTGATATCATATCTCATTCTCCTTCAGTCCCTGAAGGACTCTTTTTTTAAATTCTTGAAAATCGCCAAATAAAATACTTTGCCTTATTTTTTGCATTATGTCAAGATAAAAATAAAGATTGTGAATAGTATTCAGAATAAAAGAATTCAACTCATCCGCTTTGAACAAATGTCTAAGATATGCCCTTGAAAAGTTTCTACATGTATAACACTGACAATCGGGATCAATAGGTTCGGGATCCTCTGCATAGCGAGCTTGTTTAATCAAGACTTTCCCTTTGTATGTGAAAAGAGTTCCTGTTCTCGCATTCCTTGTAGGAAGAACACAATCAAATACATCTACACCCATCTCTACAGCATGAAAGATATCCTGAGGTGTGCCTGAACCCATAAGATATCTGGGATAGTTTTCAGGGATGGAAGAAGTTAAATAATCTATGATCTCCATGGATTCATCCCAAGGTTCTCCAACAAAGAGCCCACCAAGGGCATACCCTGAAAAGCCGAGTTTTAATAACTCCTCCAGGCATATCCTTCTAAATGATTTTTCCGTTCCTCCCTGAACTATACCAAAAATTCCGCTCCTTTGATTTCCTTTTTCTTTCCAAACCTTCATCGACCTTTCTGCCCATTTAATTGTCAAATTCAATGCTCTTTTCACTGCCTCATGGGGGGAAGGATATGGTGCAATACAATCAAGAACCATAATTATATCAGCTCCCAATCTCAATTGAATATCTATCACATCTTCAGGAACAAGATAAAACTTTCTTCCATCCACATGAGAGGAAAATCTAACTCCATTATCATCAATTTTTCTCAAAGATGAGAGACTGTAGATCTGGAAGCCTCCGCTATCTGTAAGAATTGCTCTCTTCCAGGAAATGAATTTATGAAGTCCCCCCATTCTTTCTATAAGATCAATTCCAGGGCGTATAACTAGGTGATAAACATTGCTTTCTACTATTTCAGCATCAAGATCTTCAAGTTCCTTATGGACTATTGCTTTCACAGCTCCCTGTGACGCCACTGGCGCAAATACCGGAGTATGAACCACTCCATGAGGAGTATTTATCAATCCCGCTCTTGCTCTTGAAAATTCGTCCTTTTTCAATATTTCAAAAGTGAATTCTTTCTCTTGATGAATGTTCTCCTCTGTTCTCATGATGTAAATCTTATGTATAAAATATCTCCGTCTTTTACAATATAATCTTTTCCCTCAATTCTTACCAATCCATGTTCTTTAGCTTCCTTCAAAGATCCTATTTTCATGAGCTCTTCAAAGGAGATAACCTCAGCTCTTATAAAACCCTTTTCCATATCGGAATGAATGGTTCCAGCTGCTTTCAAAACTTTTGTTTCAGAAGGGATGAGCCAGCTTCTTATCTCATCTTTTCCAACAGTGTAGAATGTTATCATTCCCATGCACTCCACCAAAGCTATCTCTATTCTTTCTTTTGCAAGATCTCTGAGTTTCCATTCTTTCATAAACTCTTCTCTTCCTTCAGGCTCTATCTGGGAAATCTCCAACTCCAACTTCCCTGAAAAGGGAACGGAAATTAATCTTTTCTTTTTAATGCTCAAACTTCCATCATAAATTTTCTCGGTTTTATCTTCGCCAATGTTGATGGCATAAAGGACTGACTTAAAAGATAGGAAAGCAAAGCCTCTTATAAATTTTACCTCATCAGAGGTCAGCTGAATCTCTCTTATGGGTTTGCCATCCTCCACCTCCCTTTTTATTCTTATGAGAAGCTCATATTCTCTTTCCTTTTCCTGGGTTTTTGCCTTTTTTAAGTCTCTTTCCAAATTGCTTATAGAGGTCTCAAGGGTTGAAAGATCCATAATTCTTAATTCCTCTTCAAAACTTTTAATATTTTGAAAGGGATCATCTCCATTAAAATTTTTAATTACAAAAATAACGAGATCGCTAAGCTTTAAGTTATCAAAATAATGAGACAACGGTTTTCCACCCTCAGGAAGAGGAGGTAAGTCATGATATTCAAATTTCAACTTGGTAATTTTTTTCTCCGGGTAAATTTTACTTAAGGAATTCAATCTCCCATCATTCACCTCAGAAATCCATATGTTGGAGCCCTCAACTGCGCTCGTCAAAATCCTGAAAAGAGTAGTCTTCCCAGCACCCTGAGAACCTGTTATGTATATTTTCATTTTCCCTTTATAAAATTAAATATCAATTCTGAAGCTTTTGAAATAGCTCCACCCTCCCCAAGGCTTTCACTGATCTTTTCGAATTCCTTCTTTATTCTTTCTCTCTCCACTTCAGAATTTAAAAGAGAGAAAGCCTTTTTCACGATCTTTTCCGCTTTAAATTCACTTTGCAAAAATTCAGGCACTAATTCCTTTCCAGCGAGAATATTTACCATGCTTGCATATTTCACTTTTGCCAATTTCTTAACAATATGATAAGTCAGAGGAGAAAGATAATAAAAAGCAATAAAAGGAACTCCGAGAAGCATTAATTCAAGATTGGATGTTCCGCATGAAGCAAGCGCAAGAGTGGAACATGCCATTATTTCATAACGATTGCTATCCACTATTTCGATTTTCATATCTCCAAAATAATTCCTGATTAAATTCTCCGATATGCCAGGTGCTTTTATTAAAAATACCTTTAACTCAATTCTCTTCCTGAGCTCCTTTACAGAATCGAAAAGAACAGGAAGATGATTCTTAACTTCTGCCAATCTGGAGCCAGGAAGAAGGGAAACCACAATTTCATTATCTTTTATACCATTTTTCGCTTTTATCTCGTTTATTTTCTCGAAAGGTTTTATTCTATCTTTAAGGGGATGTCCTACAAAGTAATGAGAAACACCAGCACTTTCATAAATTTCTTTTTCAAAAGGAAAAATCAAAAGAAGAAGAGAAACATATTTTTTTATTTTCTTTACTCTTCCCTTTCTCCAAGCCCAAACAGTGGGGCTTATGTAGTAAATCACTGGCATTCCTTTCTTTTTAAGTTTTTTTGCAAGTATCAAATTGAAATCAGGGGAATCAATTAAAATAGCGCAACAAGGCTCTCTTTTTTCTGATTCTAAAATTAACTTTTTCATTATTTTATATATTCTGAATAGATGAGGCAAAGCTTCAAATATTCCTATTATAGAGAGCTCATCGATTCTGAAAAGAAGTTCCGCGCCTTCCCTCTCCATCTCTTCCCCTCCGATTCCAAAAAAGGAGAGTTCAGGAATTCTCTTTTTTATCTCTTTTATTAGCTCTGCACCATAAGATTCTCCAGAACGTTCACCAGCCACAATCAAGACATTTTTCATTTTGGTCTGAAATACTCGTATGAAGGTATTATCTCACATTTTCTGCCATAATAAAAGAACCACTTATTGTAAGTTTCTCCTCCACAGTAAATTTTAAAGGATCTTTCAGGAGAGGAGCTTACAACCCCTATTATCTGAACAGGTTGAGGATACTTTGCCAGGAGTTTATTAGGAATTATTACTATTTTCTGAGCACCCCCTCGTTCACTTCCGGGAGCAATCCGAGCCGAAGGCACTATTAAATCCCAATCTCCATCTTCAGAAAATGGATCCTTGTAAAGTTTTCTTATGCATCTTTTCTCAAGTAATTCCTCGATTTTAGATGGAAATCTCCCTGGATACTTCATCTGGTATATTCTTATGGCTTCCACATATTGATTACCACGAAAAATAAGTTCCTTTTCCATTTCCCTTTTTATGACCGTTTTCCATGGAATATAAGCAGCTAAAAGAAGAATCTCCATAACTGATAGGGTAATAAGAAGAATTATAAGGGTAAGTCCTTTTGAATTTCCTTTTAAAACTTTATTTCCCTTATTTCTTATAAATAATCTCATTCAGAATTTGAATTCGAAATTTAATTTTTACCAGGAAGAATATGGGGTCCCCTCAGAAGATACCTTATCAGAACCACTTTTTACATCTATTATTCCTCTCTCCTCTTCAAGAAGATACTCATTCTCCCTGGGCTCCTCCCTCACTAAAATCCATGTATCTTTAGACCTAGTTATCGGATCCTCAGGAATGGTTCTTAAATATCCCTCATCCACCAGCTCCTGTAAAGACTTAGGATACCTTTTCTTGTCCACATAAAACTGATCTATCACCCTCCTCATTTGATACAAATTCTCTTTCAACACCGTCTCCCGCGCTCTCAAGGTTGTCCCTTTAAATTGAGGTAGAGCTATAGAGGCTACAATGCCAATTAGAGCCATAACTACAAGCAATTCAATGAGAGTGAATCCTCTTGTCATTTTGAAGTTTCGTGAAATTTTATGTTTTACCATGTTTTGTACTTGGTTCCGTCCAATGCAACTTCCTCGCTCTTTGTGTATACATCCCATACATTCTTCCCTCCCCATACAATTGAGTCAGGAGGGTCTTGATATGCTCTCAAGCCCCAGTCCCGGGAATTTGTCATGGGATCAATGGGGATTTTTCTTAAAAATTTAACCTTTTTTCCTCTTTCTCCCAAAATTTCAACTCCTTCAACAAGAACTTTGAGATTAGGAGGATACCCTTCAGTATCGGGCTCCACTTTTATTTTTCCCTGATCCGCAAGTCTCTTATACTCATCAATTGCCTCTCTTAATACTCTGAGGGCTTCCCTCAACTCAATTTCTTTTTCTCTTTTTATAGCCACTTTCCCCATGGGATAAACCGCGGCTAAAAGTATAGAAAGAATGGCAAGGGTAACCAATAACTCTACTAATGTTAGCCCTTTTTCCTTTGAAAAAATCATAATTTGGATGAAAATGGAGTAAAAGGCTTCTTTCTTCTCTCGCTGGTGCTCTTCTCGTAAGATTTCTGGGGTCTTGGAGAAGGTGTGTGAAGAGCCTTTCTACTAAGTTTTATTCTGCCTAAATCATCTATCTCAATTACTTTAACCTCAAGCTCCTGTCCTTCTTTTAACACATCCCTCACATTTTTAATTCTGTAGTGGGCAATCTCAGAAATGTGAAGCAAACCTATCACATTTGGTCTTATTTCAAGAAAAGCACCGTAATCTTCTATTCTCTTCACTTTGCCAGTATAGGTTTTCCCTACCTCCACCTCCTCTACCATAATTATCTCTTTAATAAGACGCATCGCTTCTTCCATGGACTTAGGATCTGGAGCTGCCACAGTTACTTTTCCATTATTCTCCACATTAATTTTAACTCCTGTCTTCTCTATAATACCCTTTATAGTCTTCCCTGCTGGACCTATTAAATCTTTTATTTTATCTGGATTTATATCGATAATACCTATTCTTGGAGCGTATGGAGATATCTCCTTTCTCGGTTCTGGAATAGCCTGAATCATCTTCTCTAAAACCTCAAGCCTTGCCTCTTTTGCCTGCATGAGAGCAGACTCGATTATATCAAAAGTAATGTTTTTAACTTTTATATCCATCTGAAGGGCTGTTATACCAATTTTTGTTCCAGCTACTTTAAAATCCATGTCTCCGTAGTGATCTTCAAGACCGGCAATATCTGTAAGGGTAACCCATTGACCATTCTCGATTATCAAACCCATAGCGATACCCGCCACAATCATCTTTAGAGGAACCCCTGCATCCATGAGAGCAAGAGTAGCTCCACAAACAGTCGCCATAGAAGAGGAGCCATTGGACTCAAGTATATCAGAAACAATTCTTATAGTGTAAGGGAAAGCATCCTCATCAGGTATACTTGGAAGAAGAGCTCTTTCAGCAAGAGCTCCGTGTCCTATCTCTCTCCTCCCGGGTGCCCTTAAAAATGAAACCTCTCCCACACAGAAAGGAGGGAAATTATAATGAACCATGAATCTTTTAACAGCATTTTCATCCTCTAAAATATCCAGTCGCTGGACATCTTCAAAAGTCCCAAGAGTTGCTGTTACAAGAGCCTGGGTCTCACCCCTTGTAAAAAGAGAGGAACCATGAGTTCTTGGAAGATGACCTACTTGTATTGAGATAGGTCTTATATCTTTAAATTCTCTGCCATCAGGTCTTCTTCTGTTTATTAAAACATCGTCTCTAAACATCCTTTTTTTTAGTTCATTGAAATATCTCTCCACTTCCCTTCTTTTTTCCTTCTCTTCCTCTGGAATCTCTGAACTAAGCTCCTGCAGAATTACTTGAATATTTTTTTCTCTTTCCTTCTTTTGTGGAGTTCTTATAGCGAGGAGAAGTCTTTCTCCTATTCGCTCTTTTAATTCTTTCAATCTATCCTCATCAAAAGTTAAAGGAGTAAAAGCTCTCTTAACAGGATTCACCCTTTTCCAAAGTTCTTTTTCTAAATCTATTATCTGCTTTATGTAAGGATGAGCGAATTTAATCGCATCCACCATTGTTTTTTCATCGATCTCCACTGCACCTGCCTCTATCATTACAATTCCATCTTCTGTTCCAGCAACCACAAGGTTAAGCCTGCTTGACTTGAGCTCTTCAATTGTTGGGTTCAGCTTAAATTCTCCATTTAAAATACCCACTTTTACTGCAGCCACTGGAGTATCAAAAGGGATTTCGGAAACAAGAAGGGCTATTGGGGCTCCTATTATTCCAAGGGTGTCGGGTTCGTTCTCCAGATCTGCAGAAAGAAGTAGAGCCACGATCTGAGTCTCATAATTATAGCCTGGCTTAAACAAAGGTCTTATAGGTCTATCAATAAGCCTACTAACAAGTATTTCTCTCTCAGAAGGTTTACCCTCTCTTTTAAAAAAACCCCCTGGTATTTTACCTGCTGCATAAGTATTTTCTCTGTAATCAACTATCAGGGGAAGAAAATCCGTATCCTCGTTTGGTTCTTCCTTTGAAGTTGCTGTTACAAGCATCACAGTATCACCATATCTAACGAGAGCTGAACCATTTGCCTGTTTAGCAACAGAACCTACTTCAATGGATAATCTTCTCCCTCCCAATTCCATCTCAACTATTTCTGACACTTATCCCTCCTTTAAGGGTTTTAACCCTTCAAACCAAGCTCTTTAATCAGAGCAGAATATCTTTCAGGGTTCTCTCTTTTTAAATATTCCATTAATCTCTTTCTTTTTCCTACCAACTTTAACAATCCCATTTTACTGTGGTAATCCTTTTTGTGGGTTTTAAGATGCTCTGTGAGATAATTTATTCTACTTGTAAGAATAGCAATTTGAACATCCGCTGAACCTGTATCTTTGGAATGTAACCCAATTTTGTTTATCAATTCCTGCTTTTTTTCCCTTTCAAAAGCCACTTTTCCTCCTTGCTAAATTTTAAACTTAAGAAAGTATGATAACACAAATAATATAACAAGTAAAGCTTCTAATTATGTCATATAAAATTTCATTGAAAATAGTATTTCATGTCTGCCAAATTTTGGACTTGAATTTCCTTTTCACATATTGCTGAGAGTGCTGACCGTTATGTTTTCTATGAGAGCATCAAGAATCCGTTTTCGCTGAAGATTTAGAATTAGGAATAGAGGGAGGGTTATAAGTTGGAGGATGGCAATGAACTTTGTTTATTTAAGTAGTTTTTAGGGGGCAGTTGGAAAACATAAATTGAATGGAAAGTGAGAAAACCCCAAATTAAATGGAAAATAGAATTAAACAAAATTATAATTGGACGTATATAAGAATACTTTTTCAAAGTTCTTCTTTGCAGTTTTCTTTTATACTCTTTTTAGAAATAGATATTTTATTATATCCCCAGCCATAATTATGTGGTTGAAGTTATCTAAAAGATAAAGTTTCATATTTTAATTTGTAAATTTTTGTTGTATTATCCATAGAGCATAATCTTTCAGAACATCATCAAGAAAAAATTTTATATAACCATGGGATTTTTCAGGGGTTATAACGCAAAATACCAATTCTCGAATTCTTGATAGTAAGAGATAAAAATCATATATTTCATTCAAATTTTCAAGACAAATTGAACAATCAAAGTTCATTTCATATACCAATTTGTAACCTTCGAGCTCCTTAGCAAATTCAACATATCCAAGCAATTTGTGAGCTTTTTCATATTATTTGAGATTTCAAATTTTTCTCCTGTTTTTGCCTCAATATCTTTAATATATGGAATATTTTAAATAACTACTTTTGAGATGGCGGACTATAAAGAACAGACCTATACATATAAAAATTAATAAAATTAACTGTATTTTCTTTTTAAACATAGGGATAAATCTTAGGAAGATTGTTCATTCTTTATTTCTCAATGCTGAGTGGCAGGGATAATCAGACAGGTAATAGTAATTCACAAAATAATTAGGAGCCAATAAAGCATATTGCACTAAATTGAGATCAGTATGTCCCGGAATCTGCAAAAGATTTAGAAGGAATGAAGAGAAAAACCAGAGTTAATACTATTGTGAGTGATATAAGAAAATCACCCAAAAAACTTTTCTTTTCAATCACCTCTTTTCTTGTTTTTTTCCCCTGTGATTTTATCCCTATGATGGTATTCAAACTTTAATATTTCTTTCTCCGTTATTCCAAATATATGAGAGCCATCCTCTGATATAACCATATAAAATTTTTTTTATCTAATTCAATATTCTCTAAAATTCTCTACTTATCATCAAAGACATAAATAGTAGAGCTGGAAACTGGGTTGCTATCTTTGAATTGGTAGTCCCCTGAATACAATGAAATTATTCTATTTAAATTCTCATTGTAGCAAATGAAAGATATCCAAACTTTGTTTTCTTATTATAGTTCATTGCATAGCAGGGACTAGCAGGCACTATTTCATATTCTGGGAAAAATAATTCCGCAGGTCCATAAAATATGGAAATTAAATCCCCATTCATGCTATATTTCTCAATAATAGAGCCATGTCTTAGCGATGCAAATGTTTCTCTGGATCCTTCCTTAAAAATAATATCACCCCGAAAGCTGTGAGAGTGCTGAGGTGCGAACCTCTTGTCTTTTAAAATGATGAGAATTTTACCTATGCTCTTGATATAGTTTCCATTTATATCATAAATGGATATTCTCTCGTTAAAAAATAGTCCGCACGCAAGTATCTTATCATCCTGAGTAAATGCAAAAAAAGAGGGGAACCTTCTTTTCAGATGGCATCCCAACGATTTTCTCAGGATAAAAAATCGAAGCAAGAATATTTTTAATGTCAAATTTTTTAAGATTTTTTGCTGTGATATAGCATATCCAGAAAGAATCTCTATCTATTTTATCTCGAATTATCTGCCATAAAGAAATGAATTCATCCGACCCTTGCCCTTTGCTTCCGAATGATTTTAGCAATTCGTTTGTTCTAAGATCTATGAGCTTTGTCATCTTATCAGCTTTGAAACCCTCAAATATTAAATAATTGCTCAATACTTGAAGAGGCTCTGCCATATAAATTTCAAATTTATTAATAACTGTAGAACATAGGTTCACTATTTTATTGGGTCTTTTTAATTTCTTATAGTTAACATATTTATATTTTCTAAATTCATTTGAACTAGCCGCAAAGAAAAATAAAACAAACAATAAAAATATTGATTTTATCTGCTTAACTTTTTTCCTGTTTTAAAATCTCTCACTTCTTTTTCCTCCGTTCCATCTCCCTTTGACATCACTATTTTTTATATCATAAACATGCCAGAATTGAGCTGGCTTCTGGAGAGGGTTTGGGAAATTTTGAAAAATTCTAAAATTCTGACCTGAGTCAGAATGATTTTAAAAAGATATATTGAAACATTTCAGAAAATCTTGATTTTATTAGAAAAACAATAAGACTAAGAATTCTCGCCCTGACCAGAACACTTCTGACTGGAGTCAGAATTTCTGAGCTCCTTAAGTTTAATGCCTTGTGCATGCAGAAAATTTTAAAACCTCTTATAATCCCTCTCTTCTATATTA
>FWPU01005233.1_pt1 | contig 18156 bp, 13 predicted proteins | sample 2228361 | NCBI WGS metagenome assembly FWPU01 (sample SAMEA103939777, study PRJEB20133) | metagenome
AACCCACGGAACGGGTGGCCGCCCTCATGGCCGAGATCGGCCTGAACTACGCGCAGCTCCATGGGGATGAAACAGCCGAGCAGGTGGCCAGCCTGCCCGGCCACGGCTTCAAGGCCTTGCGCCCGGTGGACAACCTCCAGGCCGAGGCCGAGACAGCCCGCTTCGCCCCGTTGGGCCCCGCAGATGGCCCCCGCTACCTGCTGGATGCCTACGACCCGGCAGCCTACGGCGGCACCGGCCGCCGGGCAGACTGGCAGGTGGCCGCGGGCCTGGCCCGGCGCTATCCCGGCCTGCTCCTCGCCGGCGGGCTGACGCCGGCCAACGTGGCCACGGCCGTCCGGGCGGTGGCGCCCTGGGGCGTGGACGTGAGCAGCGGTGTGGAAGCCACGCCCGGCCGCAAGGATCCCGACGCGGTGCGTGCCTTCATCCGCCAGGTCCGGCAGTCCTGGCCCGGATATTGAGCAGGAAACAGAGAATTAGAATTGTAGACAGCCCTCGGGCACGTCGGTTATACTCTTCCTGACGCCAGAGTGCCAGGCACAGCGCACAGAGCATTCAACGGCCGCCATTGGGCTGTTTCAGCAACAGACGAGAGAAGCGCCATGGAAATCTTAGGGGGTCCCCTGTTCGCAGTGGCTGGGGCCGGCGAATCCCACGGCCCGGCAGTCACCACCATCGTCTTCGGCTGCCCCCCCGGCCTCTACATCCGCCGCCAGGAGATCCAGGCCTACCTGGACCGCCGGCGGCCGGGCAGCAATAAACACGGCACGCCCCGCCGGGAAGCGGACAAGGTGATCCTGCTCTCCGGCCTCTACCAGGATGACCACGAACGGCTGCTGGCCGGTGGCGAGATCGCCACCTGGGTGGACGGCGTGGAATCCCGCACCGAAGGCTACGAGGAAGGCTTCTCCACTGGCGAACCCATCGCCGCGGTGGTGTTGTCCACCTCCAAACGCAGTGATGACTACGCGCAGTTTGCCGGCCCCACCGGCGAGGTACGCCCCGGCCACACCGACCTGGTCAAGTACCACAAATCCCGAGGCTTTGTGGACGTGCGGGGCGGCGGCCGCTCCAGTTACCGCTCCACCATCTCCGACGTGATCGGCGGCGCCATTGCCCGCCGCTTCCTGGCCGACCATTTCGGCACCGCCATCCTCTCCTCCATCAGCCAGGTAGGCCCCCTCCAGGCACCCACCAGCCTGGCAGAGCACTTCAGCCGCTGGCTGGCCGAACATCCCGGCCAGGCCATCCCCCAGGACGAGATCCAGCGGGTGTTGGCCCGGCTGGAGGCAGCGGAGATCTATACCCTGGACGCGGACTTTGCCCACGAAGCCGGCCAGCTCATCAAACAGACCCGCATCGAGGGGGATTCCCTGGGCGCAGCAGTGGAGGTGGTGGCGGTCAACGTCCCTCCCCTGGTGGGGGAACCCCTCTACCAGAGCCTAAAGGTCCGGCTGATGGGGGCGCTGGGTGGGCTCAATGCCGCCCAGGCGTGCGAGATCGGCGCGGGCGTGGCAGTGGTGACCCGGCGAGGTAGCGAAAACAACGACCCCATCCGCAGCACCGGCTACCAGCGCAACAGCCACGGCGGCCTGATCGGCGGCATCACCACCGGCATGCCCCTGGTCTGCAAGGTGAGCTTCAAGCCCACCTCCACCATCGTCAAACCCCAGCAGTCGGTACGCAAAAACCTGGAGGAGATTGAGTTCCAGCTCCAAAAGGGGCGCCACGACCCCTGTGTGGGCGTCCGGGCCGGCGTCACCCTGGAATCCCGCCTGGCCATCGAGCTGATGAACGCGGTGCTCATGCACCAGGCCCAGCGGGTGGACGTCCACCAGTTCACCCTCTTTCCCCAGGGCACACCGGATCCATCGACTTCTTGAACGCCATGGCCACCCCGCCTCTACCCGGCCAGCCCCACCTTCTGCTGCTGAAGGGCCACCCGGGCACGGGCAAGAGTACCCTGGCTCGCGCCCTGGCCCGACACCTGGGCTGGCCGCTGCTGGACAAGGATGATGTGAAGGATCACACGGTCGGGTTGCCCCGGGGCAATGAGCTGGCCTACGAAATCCTGTGGCAGCTCACCGAGACCCAGCTTGCCCTGGAGCTGAGTGTGGTGGTGGATTCGCCTCTCTCCTACCCCATCGGCTATGCCACCGGCTGCCGGCTGGCCCAGCACTATGGGGCCCGCCTGCTGGTGGTGGAGACCCTCCTGGATGAGGCGACGTGGCGCCAACGCCTGGATGCTCGCCCTCCGGACGGATCCACCCACAAGGTGAGCAGCTGGTCGGCCATGCAGGAGTTGCTGGACCGGTACAACGGCTGCTGGCGCTATCCCATTGCGCCCGAGCATCACCTGCCCGTGGATACGGCGCGCCCCCTGGAGGTCCAGCTCCACCAGGTATTGGCCGCAATCCGTTCAACAGGGATCAACCCCAACGAGACAGGACCATGAGCAATTTTCCCGCCACCCGCAACATCGTGCTCACCGGCTTCATGGGCACGGGCAAAACCACCGTGGGGCGTCTACTGGCCGAGCGCCTGAACCGCCCCTTCGTGGATATGGACGACGCCATTCAGGCCCACTTCGGCAAGCCCATTCCCGACATCTTCGCCCAGGAGGGCGAAGCGGCCTTCCGGGCGATGGAGGCTGAGCTCTGCCGGCGCTTCGCCCGGGAAGCGGGCATCGTTCTGAGCACCGGCGGCGGCGCACTGGTCAACCCCGCCAACCGGGAAGCCCTGGCCCAAACCGGCGTCATCATCTGCCTCACCGCCTCCGTGGATGAAATCTTGAAACGGGTGGAGCAGGCCGATGATCGCCCCCTGCTGCCCGGCAGCCAGGCCGAGCGGGCCCGCCGGGTGCGAGAACTGCTCCAGGCACGGCGCCCCGCCTACGCCGCCATCCGCCAGCAGGTCGACACCACGGGTTACACGCCGGAACAGGTGGTGGAACGGGTGCTGGAGGTTCTGGAAGCGGAGATGGAGGCCCCCGGCATGACCCGTATCCCGGTCCAGGGGCCAGAGGGGAGTTACCCCATCTGCATCGGCGAGGGGTTGCTAACCCACAGCGGGCGCCTGCTGCGCAACCGGGGGCTGCGGCCGGGGCCAGCGGCCATCGTCACCAACCCCATGATCGCGCCCCACTACGCCGCTCCCGTGGCCGAAAGCCTGCGGGAAGCCGGCTTCGAGCCCGTCATCTGCCAGATGCCTGAGGGCGAGCAGCACAAGACCCTGGAGACGGTGGCCTCGCTCTACGACCAATTTCTGGCCGCCGGCCTGGATCGGCGTAGCCCGGTGATCGCGCTGGGCGGCGGCGTGGTGGGCGACACCGCGGGCTTTGCCGCGGCCACCTACCTGCGGGGCGTGCCCCTGGTCCAGATCCCCACCTCCCTGCTGGCCATGGTAGATTCCTCCGTCGGCGGCAAGACGGGGGTGGACCTGCCCCAGGGCAAAAATCTGGTGGGCGCCTTCAAGCAGCCGGTGCTGGTCATCATCGACCCGAACGTGATGGCCACCCTGCCGGCCCCGGAATTTCGGGCCGGCCTGGCTGAGGTCATCAAACATGGCATCATCGGCGCGCCAGAGCTCTTCCAGCAGCTGGAGGAGCACGGCCCCCTCAACCTGACCCAACTGGTGGCCGACGCGGTGCGAGTGAAGGTCCAGGTGGTGGAAGAAGATCCCTTCGAGCGGGGGCGCCGGGCCACCCTGAACCTGGGCCACACCTTCGGCCATGCCATCGAGCTGGTCAGCCATTTCAGCATTCGCCACGGCGAAGGCGTGGCGGTGGGGTTGGTGGCGGCCGGGCACATGGCCGCCGACCTGGGCCTCTGTGACCGGGCCCTGGCCGACCGCATCACCCGGGTGGTGGAACGCCACGAGCTGCCCATCTCACTGCAGGGCTACGACATCGAGGCAGTCATGGAGGCCATGGCCCACGACAAAAAGCGGGCTGGCAAGACCCTGCGCTTTGTGGTGCCCTACGCCCTGGGCGATGTACGCCTGATCGATGACCCCGGCCCCGAGGTGGTCTACCGGGCTCTGGCCCGAGTGCTCCAACCGTAAGGGAGCCCCCGGGTTCGTGCCGGGGTTTTAAGGATAAGCCCATGGCAGAACCACAGGTTCCACAGATGAACGTAATTGTTGGGCTGGGGGGTGAGGGGGGCAATCGTTCCCCAAAGACGGAAGATGAAGGGAGAAGGGAAATCATGGCGAAGATCGCCGTCATTCACGGTCCAAACCTGAATCTGTTGGGCACACGCGAGCCCGAAATCTATGGAACCATGACCCTGGCAAAACTGGATGACGCCCTGCGGGCGGCGGCCGGCGCCGACCACGAGCTGCGTTCGTTCCAGAGCAATCATGAAGGGGCCATTGTGGACTTCATCCACCAGGCCCGGGAGTGGGCGGACGGCATCCTGATCAACCCGGGCGCCTTCACCCACTACTCCTACGCCCTGCGGGATGCCATCGCCGGGGTGAAGCTGCCCACGGTGGAGGTCCACCTGAGCAACGTCCATGCCCGGGAGCCCTTCCGCCACACGTCGGTTATCGCGCCGGTCTGCGTGGGCCAGATCAGCGGCTTTGGCTGGCGCAGCTACCTGCTGGGCCTGCAGGGCCTGCTGGATCACATTGCCGACAGACAGGAAAGGGATGGGGGGTAGAGGTGGATAGCCGCCCTCGGAAGGTGATGCAAGGGAAAACGCCTGGAATCCTGGTTCTAGTGACCTGCCTGGCCCTGGGGCTGCTCCTCGCGGCCTGTGGAAGGCGCGGCCAGGCCACGCCGACGCCCCCGCCAGTGACCACAGCCGTCGCAGCCGAGAGCCCGAACCCGGCTCCGTCCACGCCCATGGTTACCCCCGCAGGCGAGGCCGACCCTGTCCTGCCCACGCCCACGCCGGTCAGCGGCCGCCTGGTGCTCTGGCACAGTTGGGCCCAGGCCGACGGCGACGCCCTGACCGCAGCGCTGGAACGCTTCCAGCAGCGCTATCCCCAGGTGACGGTGGACACCCTCTTTGTGGCCGATCCGGACTTGCTCCAGAGCTACGGGGAGGCGGTCCAGGCCAGTGGCGGCCCCGATCTGGTCCTGGCCCCCAACTGGTGGCTGGGCCAGATGGTGGATGCCGGGGTGGTGCAGCCCCTGGACAGCCTGGTGGACGAAGCCTCTCTGCGGGATTATTGGCCCGCGGCCCTGGACAGCCTGCGCTGGCAGGGCCGTCTCTACGGGTTGCCTGTCTACGTGGAGCTGGTCAGCCTCTACTACAACCGGGCCCTGGTGGACGAGGGCCGGCTGCCCGCCACCCTGGACGACCTGCTGGCCCTGGCCCGGGAAAACCCAAGCCAGGGAATCGGCCTCTACCTCAGCCTCTACCACCTCTACTGGGGCATCCCGGCCTACGGCGGCCGGCTGCTGGACGCCGATGGGCGAGTGGTGCTGGATCAGAACGACGGCGCAGCCCACTACCTGACCTGGCTGGTTCAGGCGGACCAGACGCCGGGGAACTTCATCGACCAGGATTACGGCATGCTGCTAGATCGTTTCAAGAAGGAGGAATATGCCTTCTTCGTGGACGGGCCGTGGAGCCGGGACGAACTCCAGCAGGCCCTGGGCGAGAAGCTGGGTGTCACCCTCTTGCCAGCAGGTCCTGTGGCCCCCGCACAACCCTGGTTGAACGCCAGCGGCTTCTTCATCAACCCCCAGGCCTCGCCTGAGCAGCAGGCCCTGGCGCTCCTGTTCGCGCGGGAGGTCTCCGGACCCTTAGGCGGACCGTCCGTGGCCGGGCTGGCCCGGCGGCTGCCGGCCTTCCGGGGCGCCGAACTGGGCGACGATCCACTGCTCCAGGGCTTCTTCCGCCAGGCCGCCTATGCCCAGGCCCTCCCCACTGTGCCGGAGATGGAGCAGGTGTGGGCCTATGGCGGGGACATGTTCCTCAAGGTGCTGGCCGGCGGCGCCGACCCGGCCCAGACGGTAGCCGAAACCAGCGCCTTGATCAACGAGGCCAACGGCAAGTAGCTGCTGGGGGCTAACGATATACCAGGGGCAGGAAAAGTCGCTCGTCCTGGAGTGGCCCCTGCCCCGGTACCACCTGGAAATCCGAAGCCAGCACGTTGAGGCCCGTCTCCTCATCCCACACCGCTTCATTGGCAAATCGGATCGAATAGGCAGGGTTCTGGCGCAGGGACTCATAAGGATCGGGTAGCCACAGGGCAAGCCGATAGGTGCCAGGCATCACGTGGGCAGGGATGGCGACGGAGACAGAGAAGACATGCTCCGTGCCGGGCGTCCATCGTCTGGGGTCCACTTCCGGCAGAGGCAATTCATACCGACGGCCCCCTCCCATCAGCACCGCGAAGACGGGCCGGGGGTTGTAGGGTGGCGCAAAGCCGACGTTGGTCAGCGCCACCTCCAGGGACAGGGCGCTGCCTGGCACAGCGGATGGGGCGAAGCGAGCCCTGTTCAGGACCAGGCGATAGCCCAGACGGCGGCGGATGGTCTCCATGCAGCCGCCCTCTGTCCAACTATCCAACACCTCCTGCCGATAGCCGTTGTTGATGAACGACCAGTGGAGCATTTCCAACTCTGCCAGGGCGTTGGGGCAGTCGGTCCGGGGTGGGTTGTACTGACAGGTTTCGCCGCCGATGGGCGTGTAGAGCCCCTCTTGTGCGACGAACTCCTTCCAGCAGGCAATCTCATCCTGGCCGTCACAGTAGGTGGAGTGGTGTTTCGGCTCCTGCCCCGTGGTGGATCGATAGGTGGTGTCGTCGTCGTTCCGCAGGAAGCAGTCGTTGTGGTGGCCCATCCGGCTGGCGTCGGTGCCGGAGAAGGCCTCGGCACTGGTCAACGGTCCACCGAAGAACAGCTCTTTGTAGCGGGGATACCGCAGCTGTAGGGGACGATCTGCCGGCAGGGCGGCCAGAAGCGCATCGACGATGGCCCGCCGGTACTCCAGCGGATGCAGGTACCTGGAGCTGTGCCACTCTCCCCAATGGCCCACAAACCCGGCCTGGAGCGCGGCGATGACGTCGGCATTCACCGCCAGAATGGGAGCCAGCTGTTCGATGTGGCGCAGGGCCAGGTCGATGGGGACGTCCGGACTTGCCTGCTCCGGATCGTCGGTCCAGCCGGGGCCCCAGTTGTAGATAAAGCGAATCACCAGTTTGAGCCCCTTTTGCCGCGCGTCCTGGAAGGCCCCCCGGATGACCGAGAGTCCTTCGGCATCCAGCTCCCGATCCCGATAGTTGTCCAGCCGGAAATAGATCCAGACCAGAGAGTCGGCCGGGTCATCTCGCCTGATGCCGGAGAACTGCTCCGTCCCCTGGTCGGGCCAGATGCTCTTCTGGCGCATGAAGCCCCGCTCCGGGTTGGGAAAGTCCTCATCAGAGGGGACGAACATTACCTCCCGGGGTGGAGAGGGGGTAGGGGGTGGCACGGTGGGCGCGGCGGTGGGTTCAGGGGATGGGCTGGGCGTTTCCACCGGTGTAGGGGTGGCAGTGGGAGCCGTGGGCGTTACGGTAGGAGCGGATCCATTGCCAACGCAGTTGGCGCTACCTGCGTCGGTAAAGGTAGGGGCGTCCTGGGAGACCGTGGCCGGGATGAACTCCCAGTCATAGCGGTCCGGGTGCAGGGTGAGCTTCAGCACACCCCAGGCCGTATCGTTGCGCACCTCACTGTTGGGCTGAATCTCGGAGAACGAGTAGAGGCTTGCGCCGCCCGTCCCCACCACAAACTGGCGGATGCCCCGGGCCGGATCGGCCTGGCCTTCCGGGTCCTGGGGAGCAAAACGTTCGTAGGTATGGTCGTGGCCGCTCAACACCACGTCCGCCCCATACTCGTAAAGGACCTCCCAGAAGGCACGCACGCTCCGGTTGTTGCCATGGCGGCCTGAGCTGAAGCGGGGTTTGTGCCAGTAGGCCAGGGTACAGGTCCTGGGGTTGGCAGCCAGGTCGGCGCGCAGCCACTGCACCTGGGGAGAATCGGCGCCACGGTCGATTTCGCTGTTGAGGACGATGATGTGCCAGTCGCCCAGGTCGTAGGAGTAGTAGCCCTTGCAGTCGCTGGTGCAGCCGGCATCCAGCGGCGAGGCCGCCTCGCCGAAGTAGGTGTAATAGCCCGCCGCGCCGGGCACGTGGTAATCATGGTTGCCCGGCGCGGGGCGGGTGCGCCCTTTGTGGCGGCCCCAGCCAGGCCCGTAACACTCCTGATATTGGGTCAATGTCCCATCAGGATAGGCGTTATCGCCCAGGGTAAAGATGGTACCGGCAATCCCGTCCAGCAATTGGGCAGTTGCCTCATCCTGGCTCCGGCTACAATGGGCTATGTCCCCGGCTCCCACCAGGACCGGTACCTCGGCCTGGGTGTGGGTGACACCTGGCCACAGAAGGGAAACGCCCAGTGCGCCCAAGACCAGACTCATGAAGAGGCTGCCGGCCCACTCGTAACCAAGCTTGAACATGGTCAATCTCCTCCATATCTCCGGGGCGTGTACCCCGTTTCCTCTGGATATGGATTGTACGTCCCCTGTCCTTCCGGCACAGGGTGACCGCTCTACCAATGTCGGGCGTGCAGTCACTGATTCGGCTCCCCTTCTCAGTCTGCCTGGGGACAGGCCAATGTAAACATTTGTTTTGCGTCCCGATCGCTTTGGTGTAGAATACACGCCAGGTGAACGGCAGGGCAGATGGCAGACACAAAGCAGGGCTTTCAACTTTTCAATCTGGAGACCATGTCCGGCGTGTTTCCGGGCACGCGGACTCGGGTTTTCCAGCGGGTACGCCTGTATCGCCGATCCGGGTCGCCCCGAGAGCTGCGCTGGTTCCAGCTTTTGTGGTATGAGTCGCCGGCCTCCTGCCTGATTGTGGAGTATCAGCCCGGTACGCCGGGTGAACCACGGCCCCTGCTACGCCTGGCCGGCCCCCCGGGTGAGGACCTGCTGGATCGGCTGGAGGCCGCCCTGGCTGCAGCGGGTTGGGCCTTGCACAGCTGCGGGAGCTGCGCCCACTGGCACAGCCGCGGCCAAACCGTGGCCGATGGCCTGCCCCTGGGGCACTGTGGATGGCAGGACGAACAGCTGGCAGGGGAGCCCATCCCGGCTCTGCTCACGGCCCAGTCTGCCTTTGCCCTGGCCTGTCAACATTGGCAGCCCCGAGAAGCGGCATCAAGGGTTCCCCTGGCTGAGGCCGACGAACCCTTGTCTCCCTTGCCCAAAGCGGCTGAGCTGGCTAAAGAACAGGAACGCTTCTGGCCCCGGCTGCGTACCTGGCTGATGGGCGCACGCAAACAGCCTGCTGGGGCGCCGGCTTGGCAGGTACGCCTGGTGGAGCGCAGCGGCGTGGGCGCCGGTACAGAGCCCTGCTTCGCCTGCCAGGGTCGCCTCGCCAATCTGGGCGCCCTGACCGTGGGAACGCCGGAAGGGGACAAGCAGACTTTCAGCGTCTGGCGCTGTCGTGCCTGCCACACCCTGTACCTGAACGACTGGATCGACCGGTGGGAACGGCTGGAGAGCCTGGAAACGGCAGAAACCTACTACCGTATCGCGCCGGCCGAAGCGCTCCAGCTCCTCCGGCTCATTGACAGCGTGAGCGGTGGCGAACACCCTGCCCGCCGGGAAGAACGAGACGGCTATCGGCGCCAGATCCTGGCCTTTCTGAGCAGGCTGGAGCCCTTGACCCACCAGGTGAAACAAGGACGGTGACGTTGGATTCCACCACCACGTGCGATACCACCCGCATCGACACAGATCAGACTTACCTCAAGATTGAGAGCCGACCGGCCCGGCTGAACGCCGCGCACTATACGAAGCTTCCCTTCCCCAACATCGGCCCCGTCCAGGAAGTGGCCTTCGACGTGGGCGTGACAGCCGTCAACGGCCCGGTCACCCTCAACGGCCTGGTTTTCAAAGGCTACCACGAACACCAGTTGCTCTTCGAACAACGCTGGCCCGCCCGCATCATCCAGGCCCGCACAGGCGAGCAGGACCTGCGCATTCCTGTGGACACCGGGCTGGCCGTCCGGGGGCTCCACTTTTTGATCCACGGCTACGAACCCCTGACCACCATCGAGGTGACCGCGGTGGGCAAAAGCGAACAGGAAGATGGCCTGGTGACCCAGTCGGTCCTCCAGATCCCCGTGGTTTTCCCCGCCCAGCAGACCGACCTGCACTTTCCCCTGGAGGGGACCTGGTGGGCCATCCAGGCGGCGGACTGGAGCGACCAGCACAAGCTGGAGGTCTTCAGCCAGACCTACGCCATCGACTTTGTGAAGCTGGGGCCGGACAACCAGTTCTTTCGGGGTTCAGGCCTGGCGTTGGAAGACCACTACAGTTGGGACCAGCCCGTTTACGCCACCGCCGGCGGCAAAGTGGCCTACATCTGTTACGACATGCCGGACCTGGCGCCGGGCACCCGGCCGGATCCCCGCATGTTCCGGGACGATCCCCGTCGCCTGCTGGGCAACGCGGTGGTCATCAGCCACGGCAATGGAGAGTTCAGCTGTTTCGGCCATCTGCAACAGGCCAGCATCGAAGTGAACGTGGGGCAGGTCATCCGCCGGGGCACCCGCATCGGCCGGGTGGGCAACAGCGGCAATTCACCAGGCCCCCACCTGCACTTTCACCTGATGGAAGGCCCCAACGCCTTCATCGACCAGGGGTTGCCGGTCAAATTCAGCCACTTCTGGGCCGGGGGACAATTCTTCCAGGAGTTGACGACCATTCCCACCCGGATGATCGTCACCGGGCCGGCCCGGCAGGAAACCGGGAACGAGGATTAGGCTGCCATGGCCGCGCGCAGGTCGCCCCCAGAGCAGGGCGTCGAATTCTACACCGAGGTCGACGATGAGCTCTACCAGGAACTGGCGGAGCTAACCGGCCAGCGGGTGGCCCACATCTCGGTCTGGGAAGAGTCCGTGCTGGACGCCATCCAGCCGACCGATCTGGAGTTGGATGTGGAGCCAGCCGGCCAGGCCCATTTTGACCTGGACCTGTACCTGGCCGACGGTGTGTACTTTGAGCTCTACGGCACCCTCTGTTACCCCAGCCTGGAGGAAGAGCCCAGAACGGGGCTGGAAGCGGTCTCGACCTGGCTGGCACACCTGGTCCACGGCGGGTTGTGGCTGGAGGAGGTGGCCGTGGATGAGGAAAACGCCCTGGTCCTGGTGTTGGCCCGCCAACACCGGCCGGTTTGCTACCTGGTGGTGGGGGCCTGGCTGCTGGCCGAATGGGAAGAGTTGCCCGCCGAGGCATGAAATGGTGACAAAAGGGATGTCGCCGTAGAGGTCGTAGCGTTCCCTGTCTTTGCCGATTTGATTATCATCCCATCATTCACAGGAGAAGATACGCCATGATTCCCTTAACCGCAGTAAGCGTCTCCAACCGTGAAACCAACCCCTGGCTGGCTTCCGTGTACGCAGGCGTGCTGACGGCCATCGCGGCCTTCGCCACGATATTGCTCTTCCGGGCCGAGATCCCGGTGCTCTACATCCTGGCCTTTCTGTTGATCGGCGCCGGGCCGGTACTGGGCTATCAGATTGCCACAGGACAGTTGGGAAGCAACTGGAAACCCCTCATCGGCGGCATTTTAGGCTTCATCCTCCTGATCCTTGGCTTTATCCTCTGGCCCATCCTGGTGGGCGCCCTGAGCAAGGAGCACGCCATCGGCAAGCTCTTCCTGGGCAGCCTGATCGGGATCATCCTGGGTATCGTGGTGTTCCTGATTGTGGCCTCCGCCATGGGCCAGGACCCCGCCTGGCTGGGCTACGGCTTCACCCTGTTGTGGGCCGTTTGGGGCGGGAGTTGCGGCGCCATCATGACCGCCTGGCGACAGCCGGTGCCCTGAACAAAGCCGTCAGCAAATCGGGACAGCAGCAGCGGGCGGTTGCCCGCTGTTTTTTTGGGCCTTCCCCCTTGTACAATTCGCCCAAATTGCTCCCCGACCCCAATTTTATTACAATGTGCCCGAAACGTCCGTTTGCTGAATTTCCTCCCCTCCCCCTATAATTCGGAGGATGCCAGCAGATCTGACCTGGTAAATCCCGGTAGAAATTCACCAATAGTTTCCACCAGAGGTAGTGCGCCCAGAGAGGGCACCCGGAATTTCTGCCGTGGTATTGACGCCAGACTGTACTAGCAGACCAGGAGGACCCTTCTGGTGAGCCACGAAACGACGCCTGGCGATGCCAGGCATCTCGACGCCGGCAGGCGCTTCTGGACCGGAAACTGCCACACGTGACACGTTGTGCAATATGTACAAGAACACAGCAACGATCGAAGATATCTATCGCCTGGCTTTGCCGCCTGGAACGGAGCTGTTGACGGGCGGGGAGTACCTGAACCGTACCGTTAGCTGGGCCTGCAGCCTGCGTCCCAGTCCGCCGGCCTTCCCCAAGTTGGACGGGAACGAACTTGCCCTCATCGACATGGAAGATCTGCGGCGGCTGGACCCCAACATGCGGCTGGACCGGGTGGTGCGCAGCCTGCAGGATGCCCGTATCGCAGCCGTGGCCGTCCAGGGCGAATTCCACCGGGCCGCCGTGGACGTGGCCCGGGCCGCCCGCATCCCCCTCTTCCGCCTGCCGGTTGACGTGCCCCTCATCCAGGTGGAGCGGGCTGTCATCCGCCTGATCGTGGACCGGGCGGGCTATATCGCGCAGCGCTCGGCTGAACTCCAGCGAGAACTCAACCAGATTGCCCTGGACGGGGGCGGCATGGAGGAGATCGCCCAACACATTTACCAGTTTCTCCAGCAGCCCATCGTGATTCTCCGGGAGGATGGCGAGGTGGCGGCCATGGCCGGCCTGGAATCCCTGCCGGAGGGACAACGCCACGCCATCACCGCCTCCCTGCCCAACATGATGGCCCTGCGCAGTTGGGCGGTTACCCAACCCACCCGCACCCTGGCCCAGGCGGTAGGCGTGTTGCCCATGCCGGTGCATGCAGGCGGCAATGGCGGCGACTCAGGCGGCTTCCGGGAAGCGGTGGTCGCGCCGATTCTGGCCAACGAGTCTGTGCGGGGTTTTTGCCTGGTCCTACGGGGGGAAAGTCACAGCCTGGACGTCACCGCGGTGGAGGAGATTGCCGTCCTGCAGGGCGCCGCGGCTGCAGCCCTGGAGTGGGCCAAACAGAACGCCATCGGCATCGCCGAAGAGCGAATGCGGGCCGCCTTCCTGGACGAGCTGTTGGCCGCAGAAATTGCCGACGAGCAGGCGTGGATCCAACGGGGCGCGTCGCTCAAGTTTGACCTCACCCGGCCCCACGTGGCCTGGATGGTGGAGGCCCACAACGTGCCCGACTGGCCCACGCCCCTGCTCCGTTTCGTGGAGAAACAGGGCATCACCGCGCCCTACAGCCGGCGGGAAGAGGGGATCCTGCTCTTCTGGCCCATCGACAATCCCAAGAGCGGCCGAGAGTTAAAGGCCGTGGCCAATGAGTTTGTGAACCAGATCCAGGCCCGCTATCCCAAGGCCAGGCTGGTCATCGGGATCGGGCGCCCTGCTGTGGGACCCGCCCGGTGGCTACAGAGCCAACAACAGGCCCGGGAAAGCTGGCGCCTGGGGAAAGAGTGGAAGGGCGCGCCCGTTACCTACTTCGGGGACCTGGGGCTCTACCAGCTTCTAACCGCCCTGGGCAACAACCCGGAAGCAGCGCGCTTTTTCCGGAAAACCCTGGGCCGCCTCATCCTCCACGACGATAACCGCAGCGCGGAGCTGGTGGACACCCTGGAAGCCTTCTTTGAATGCCACGGCAACCTCAGCCAGACGGCCAACCGGCTGCACATCCACCGCAACACCCTGACCTACCGGCTGGAGCGGATCGCCAACATCACCCAGCTCGACCTGAACGATCCCGACGCCCGCTTTTCGCTCCAGCTGGCCCTCAAGTTGCGGCCCCTCATGAAAGGGTGATTGGGAGTCATCAGGCTCGCTTGCCCAATCACCCAGTTACCTGATTACCCAATCCCCAATCACCCCCCGGCAGGCGATAGGCAGCGATGACGGCGGCGCGCTCCTGCAGGCCGTCGTGATAGCGGATCAGCCAGGAGGGCAGCCAGGCCACGGCCACCGTCTGGACCTCCACATCGGCCCGGCGAGGCTTGAGTTCTTCCACCTTCACCTGGTCCAGGCTGTCGGCCCATTTGCGGGTGATGGCGTCGCTCTGCTCCCGCAGTTCCTCCTGCAGCTGCTGGATGTCCCGTTCCAGTTCCTGGATCGCTTCGGTCAATTCCTCCACGGCATAGCTGGCCTTCATGGTCATGCGCCGCCGGCTGGCCGCGGTGCTCAGGGCCCGGGTGCTGCGCCGCCCCAGGAAGAAGCCCAGGATGCTCTCGCCGATCCCGATCCACTCATGTTGGCGCCGGGCAGACAGATCTGCCTCCTTTTCGCCTTTCTCCCGACGGGCCCGCTCTAACTTGTTCCGCAGGCGGTCGAGCTGGGTGGCGTATTTGGCCTCCAGCCGGTCCACTTCGGCATCCCGGGCTTCCCGCGCCGCCTGTTGCAACCGTGCCAGGAAGGCCCGCTGTCGTTCGCCCGGCACCTGGTGGACCTCCAGCTCAGGATGGACCAGGATGGGCAACCGGCTGTTGTCATAGAACCAGTCGGAGAGACTGCTAGCCAATTGCCTCAACTCCTGGGCGCTGTTGATGCTGTCTGGCACGGAGGTGAAGAAGGGGCCCTGGGCCGGATCCACCTGGGCCGGGGTCCACAAGAGCTCCCTGGCGGTCAGCGGGAGCACCTCAGCCGTGCTCCAGTCCACCCCCATCGGCTCGGCCCTGGCCGGAGCCAGGAGCAGCTTCTCCTCCTTCACATCGATCTGACGCTTGCGGTCCAGGAAGCGCACCGAGGCCACCCCCAGCGCGGCCGGCTCGTAGACCAGGGAGATGCCCAGGACCGTGACCGGGCGGGCGATCTCGGCGGTGAGCTGGCGCACCACGTCCGCGCCGCCCACAGCCAGCGGCAGGTACACCTGGGGGACGTTCGGCTCCAAAATAGGCGGCGTGCGGCCAAACCCGGCCGGTACGGCAGCCATCGCCTCTGGCTTCGCTTCAGCCTGGCCGGTGGCCTGACCGACGGGGACGGGGACAGATGTCTCCAGGGCCGGCCGGGCTGCTGGCGGAGGAGCAGGGCGAGGGGCTGGCGTGGCCTTGCGCGCCTCCATCAGCCGACGCACCTGGGGCCGGGTCAACGGCCCCCGCAGGTAGCTCATGGCCCAGCGGGTCTGCATCACCCGCGGCCCATCCCCGTGGACATTGTGGAACAGAAAGATACGGCTGTCCAGCCGGTTGATGAGGGTGCTGAAGTCGATGTCCTGCCGGCCGCCTCCCTCGGCCAGGATGCCCTTGAGGCCGGCCAGCAGTCGCTCCTTGTCTCGCTCGGCCTGCAGCTTGCCGATGAACCAGGTGCCCGCGTTGGTCAGCCCCTTGTAGTCGATATCCACCGGGTTTTGGGTGACCAGGACGCAGCCCAGCCCGCTGGCCCGGGCCTGTTTCAAGAGGGTCAGGAGGGGCCGTTTGGAAGGCGGTTCGGCCGTGGGCGGGAAGAAGCCGAAGATCTCGTCAAAATAGAGCAGCGCCCGCAGGCTGGTGGTGCCGCTCTGCCGCCGCACCCAGGTGGTGACACTTTCCAGCAGCAGCGTCACAAAGAACATGCGCTCATCGTCGCTCAGGTGGGCCAGGTAGAAGATGCTGTGGCGGGGTTTGCCCGCCTCGGTGAAGAGCAGCTGATCCACGTCCAGGGGTTCACCCTGGAGCCAGCTCTGGAAAGGCGGCGCGGCCATCAGGTTATTGAAGGCCAGGGAGAGCTTGAAACGCTCCTTTTCGGGGAAGAAGGTGTCCACATCAAAGACACCCAGCTGGCGCACAGGCTGATTTTGGATGGCCAGGATCATCTGGGCCAGGTCCAGGTCCTGATTTTGACGCCAGAAGTGCTCGAAGATGTTGGAGAGCAGAATGGCTTCCCGGCTGCGAACCGGATCGCCCTGCACGCCCACCAGGCCCAGCAACGCGGCCACCGTGCCCTGGATGCGATCCCGGATCAGCTCGGCGTTGGCCGCAAAGTCCAGGCCCGGCGCGGCCAGGCTGCCCAGGATGTTGACAGGCACGCCCGCGTCGGAGCCGGGGGTGAAGATGGTGTACTCCACCGCCTCCTGCAGGGCCCGGATGCGCTCCGGGCCGATCCCCCAGTCCTGCAGCCCGTTGCGCCAGAGCTGGGCCACATGGCGGGCATAGCTCTCCACATCCATGTCCTTGCGCCGGGCGTCATCCACGTTCACCCAGGGGGCGAAATCTTCGGGCCGGAGCTCGGGGAACTGGAGCAGAAGGTTGGTGAGGTCCCCTTTGGGATCGATCAGCAGCGCGGGCACCTGATCCAGGCCGGCCTCTTCCAGCAGATCGATACAGAGGCCGGTCTTGCCGCTGCCGGTCATGCCCACGCAGATGGCGTGGGTCGTCAGATCCCGGGCGTCATAGTTGATGGGCACGTTCAGGCGCTGTCGCCGTTCCAGATCATATTCGGCGCCCAGGTAAAAGGTCCCCAGGTGCTCCGGTGGTGCTTGCATGGGCTCTGTCATCCGCCTACTTCTGAGCGAAAAACGGGAGCAACTCATGGCTGTCCAGGATCCGCCGCACCTGGATCAGCCGTCGCTTCTGAAGCTGGCGCGGCAGCCCCCACAGGGCGGCCAGCTGACCTCGCAGCCGGGCCCGGGCCGCCTCTCCCCGGATGTGCCGGAGGGCATCCAGGGCAATGGCCGCCTGGGCCGCGGCCATACGGGGCAGATGGCGCAGGAGGAGCCCCCGGGGCATGTTTTTCACCAGGGTCCAGATGGTGTTACGGCCCACATAGTAGCTGGCCAGCACGTCGCCGCCGGTGGCGCTCAGGTGGTGGTAGACCCGGGCCTGGGGCACAAAGACAGCCCGCCAGCCCAGCAAATGGGCCCGGAAGGCAAAGTCCACATCTTCCAGGTACATCCAGAAGTCCTCGTCGAAGCCGCCCAGGGCCTGCCAGACATCCTTGCGGTAGGCAACGGCTGCGCCACAGCCGCTGAAGATGGCCGTCTCGGCATCGTACTGGCCCCGATCCTCTTCCCACACACCCCGGTTACGGGGGATACCATCCAGCCCCAATACATCGCCGGCCGAATGGAGGCGGTCCCGACGGTCGAAGAGGAGCAGCTTGCTGGCAAAGATGGCGGCGTCCGGGTGGGCGCAGACGCCCCGCACCAGCTCGGCCAGCCAGGTTGGTTCCGGCTCGGTATCGCTGTTCAGCAACACCAGAATGCGTCCCCGGGCTGCGTCCCCGGCGATGTTGCAGGAGCGGACGAAACCTTCATTGCGGCGGTTGACCAGCACCCGCACGTCGGGATGGTTGGCCTCGATCCAGGCCACCGAATCGTCGCTACTGGCGTCATCCACCACGATCACCTCAAAATCCCGAAACGTCTGGCGCTCCAACGCGGCCAGGACGGTGGGCAGGAAGCGCATGCCGTTGTAGTTGGGGATGATGACGCTGGCGAAGGGGGCATGGACCGGCTGCAGGGGCGGGTAGGTGCGCGCTGGCCGCAGGGTGAAGTCTTCCGGCGCGGCCCGGAAGGTGTCCAGGTTGAGTGCGATCTGATGGCGCATGACCACCCGATCCTCCTGGCGCAGGGCGCTGTAGGTTTCATCCTGCTGGATGGGATCCGCCGGGCCGGCGGATGGACGCCGCCTCCGGCTCGTCGGGCGGGTCGACTTAGATTTGCCGTCAGTCCGTGATTGATCGCTCATGACGTTGATTCGCGTGTGCTCCTCGGTTGCAGTTTCGATTCCACCTGCAGGTACGCGGCCAGGGCCTCTTGCCACGGCCGCAGGCGAATGCCCAACGCGGCCGCGGCCTGGTTGACCAGCACCGCATGGCGGGGGGGCTGCGCCGGGCGGGGCCACTCCTCGGCGGAAATGGGCGTGAAGGGAACCTGTCCCCGGCCACTGGCCTCGAGAACCGCCCGGGCAAATTCCAGGCGGCTGGCGTATCCTTCGTTCACCAGGTGGTAGATGCCGTAATGGCCGCTTTCCACCAGGCTCATGGTGGCCTGGGCCACATCGGGGGCGTAGGTGGGGTTGCCAAATTCGTCGACAACCAGCCGCAGGACTCCCTTTTCCTGGGCTACCCGGTCGGCCGCGGCCGCGATTTTGGTGGGA
>FWPU01008189.1_pt1 | contig 18155 bp, 16 predicted proteins | sample 2228361 | NCBI WGS metagenome assembly FWPU01 (sample SAMEA103939777, study PRJEB20133) | metagenome
AAAAAATTAAAAAAAAAAGAAAAATGCCGAAAATTTTAAAAACTCCGAGGAGCAAATAATGCCATTAGAAAGAACCCTTGCGATTATAAAACCCGATGCAATTAAAGCTGGCGTAATGGGGAAAATAATAACAATGATAGAAGAAAAAGGATTTAAAATCATTCATGCAAGACTTATGAAATTTACGGAAAAATCTGCCGAGCAATTTTATGAACAACACAAGGGACAACCTTACTTTAACAGGTTAATAAATTTCACGATTTCCGACAAAGTAATGGCAATGGTTCTTGAAAAAGAAAATGCAATTAAAGAACTCAGGCAACTGATGGGGGATACAGATCCGGCAAAAGCAAAACCTGGAACAATCAGAAATCTTTTTGGTAAAGGACTACCCAATAACGCTGTACACGGTTCAGACACAAAAGCATCTGCAAAAAGAGAAATTACATACATCTTCGGAGAATTCGCTTCTATTCCATCTGCAGAAAAAGCCGTTGCCAAAGAATATTAGTAACTTAAAATTTCATACAACGCCTTCTTTATTTCTTCTTTTGAAATCTCAAAAGAAAAAAGTCCATTTTTTGAATATACTTTGCCTATTTTATCTATCAGCACAACTCTTACTCCACCTTTCACGTTTTTCTTATCCGCAGTAATAATAGAAAAAAATCTCTCAAAATCAAGATTTTTAATTTCATTTATGTAATCAAGATAACTGAATTTTTCAAGCACATTTTTTATCCTTTTAAAATCAAATTCGCTCAATATTCCCGCGTTTTTTGAAATTTTTGCCTCAACAAGCATACCTATTGCGACACAAATACCATGGGGTAAATCATAATTAGATAGCTTTTCCAGTCCATGCCCCACCGTATGGCCGAAATTTAAAATCTGTCTTAAACCACTCTCCTTTTCATCTTTTGAAACTACAAAACCTTTTATTTCACAGCTTCTTGCTATGATTCTTTGAGTAAAAATACTATCTATCTTTTCAGGATCAAAATCACAAATTGAAGACTTTTCAATCACAGAAAAGTAATTTCTATCAAAAATTATCCCATGCTTTAAAATCTCTGCAATTCCATTTTTTGTCTCAAGCGGGGGTAATGTTTTTAAATAACTGGTGTCAATTACTACAAGCTCTGGTTGATAAAACGTCCCTATCAGGTTTTTCCCTGCCTCAGTATCAACCCCGGTCTTTCCTCCAATTGAGCTATCAACCATTGCAAGAAGGGACGTCGGAACCTGAACAAACTGAATCCCTCTCATATATATTGAAGCAAGAAATCCAGCCACATCACCAACCACTCCACCACCAAATGCAACCAGAAGAGACTTTCTATCAAAGCCAGATTCTATAAGCTCTTTTGCAAGTTCAACCACTGTAGCTATATTTTTACTTTTTTCTCCAGCAGGAAAAGAAAATACTGGGAATTTTGAAAGAAAATGCCCTCTCGCCAGGTATATATTCTGTAAATTACTATCTGTAACCACCCCTATTTTTGAAAATTTATTGTGGGAAATAAAGAGAGAAAATAACTCATCAAAAACATTACTTCCCACATAAATTCTATAAGAATAATCCAATTTTTTCCTAAGATTTACATTTACCTTAAACATGAACATACCCAGAATAAAAGAACTTTCTGTACTCCGAGAGGCAAAATTATTCTTTAACTCTCAACTTTGCAACAGATCATTCAAAATCTGTATATGGCTTTCTTCTTCTCGAATTATTGTCCTAATTGCAGCAAGAGAATTTTCATCCACATCAGAGATGTTTTTTGTAAGGATCAAATAAAACTCGATTGAATCTTTTTCCCTCTCAATAGCATAAGTTATAATATTCTCTTTAGTCTTTAATTCTCTGCCAATTTTTCTTGAGTCATCTTCGCTAAATATGGAAGGATTAAAATGTTCCTTCAAATAAGAATCAACCTCTTCAGAATTACAATAATTATAATTTTCTGCCTTTTTCTCCATAAGAGTAAAAAACTTTAAATGCTCAAGTTCCATCTTTTCAAGTTTTTGAAATACCTCTTTTTCCTTTTCCTGAGATGAATAATCCCACGCCTTTTTGTAAAAATTTATACCCTTCTGCTCAATCTGCTGAGCTATCTTGAACAATTCCACTGCATTAAGATTCATTTTTCCTCCATTTAGAGTTTGTAAAGATCTTCAGATGTAATCATCTTAACATTGTGCTTATTCAGTTTTTCTACCACCTCATCCAGATTGTCAAAACGAAAGATTAAGATCGCCTTGTTAGGTATTTTGGCTAGAAAAGCATACATATATTCAACGTTTATTGAGTTTTCATTAAAAATTTTCAGGATTTCTGCCAGTCCACCCGGTTTATCGTCGATCTCTATCGCTACAACATCGGTTGATGAGACAGTAAACTTTTCTTCTTTAAGTATCCTTATAGCCTCCTGTGGATTGTCAACTATAAGCCTTAAAATCCCAAAATCCGATGTGTCAGCAACCGAAAGAGCACGAATGTTTATCCCATTTTTACCAAGAATATTACATACATCGAAAAGTCTACCAGCTCTATTTTCTAAAAATATTGAAACCTGTGTAACCATATTTTTTCCTCCTTTAAATTTTCCTTTTATCTATAACTCTTTTTGCCTTACCTTCACTTCTCTCTATGGTTCTCGGTTCAACAAGCTTCACAACCACAGAGACACCAAGCACACTCTCTATCTCATGTTCAATTTTTCTTTCAATCATCTCAAGTCTTTTTATTTCATCTGAGAAAACTTTTTCATTTACCTCCACCATAACAGTCAAAACATCAAGGTTATGCTCCCTATCAACAATAATTTGATAGTGTGGAGCCACCTCTTCTATCTGAACTAAAACTTCTTCTATCTGTGACGGGAATACATTCACTCCTCTAATAATAAGCATATCATCACTTCTCCCCATTATTCTGTCAATTCTTGGATGAGTTCTTCCACATTCACACTCACCTGGCAAAATCCTTGTTAAATCTCTTGTTCTATATCTAAGCAAGGGAATACCTTTTTTGGTCAAAGTAGTAATAACAAGCTCTCCAATCTCACCCTCTTTCAAACCTTTTCCAGTATTTGGGTCAATTATTTCCGGATAGAAATGATCATCATAAATATGCAAGCCCTTCTGTGAAAGGCATTCATTTGCCACACCTGGACCAATAATTTCAGACAATCCATAAATATTTATAGCCTTTATTCCAAGTCTTTTTTCTATCTCATTTTTCATTGCTTCGGACCATGGTTCTGCTCCAAATACGCCATACTTAAGTTTCAAGTCAGAAATATTCACCCCTTTCTTCTCCAATTCTTCAGCCAGATAAAGTGAATAAGAAGGAGTGCAGGTTATCACATCTGGCCCAAAATCCTGAAGCAAAAGAATCTGCCTTGCAGTATTTCCACCAGAAACAGGAATAACCGCAGCCCCAATCTTTTCTACACCATAATGTATGCCAAGTCCGCCAGTAAAAAGCCCATACCCATAAGCATTTTGAACTATTGAGTTCTTTGTAGTTCCTGATGAAACAAGGGCTCTTGCCATAACCTCTGCCCAGATCTCAATATCTTCCTTAGTATAACCAACAACGGTTGGTTTTCCTGTAGTTCCACTTGATGCATGTATTCTTACTATCTTTTCCATTGGTACAGCAAAAAGACCAAAAGGATAGTTGTCTCTTAAATCAAGCTTTGTAGTAAATGGAAGATTTGAAATATCATCTATACTTTTTATATCATTTGGATGAATACCATTTTCTTTAAATTTATTTCTATAAAAACTCACATTGTCATAAAGATACCAAACAAGTTCTTTTAATCTGTAGGTTTGAAGAGATTTTCTAACCTCTCTATCCATAGTTTCCATTTCTATATTCCAGATAGGATATGGATACTTCTCTGGCATTTTTTACCTCCTGTTTTTATGATAAAATAATCTAACAAAAAAATCAATATGTTAATTTTTATATTTCCTGCCCAGCTCAAAAGCTTTAATGTTTATCTCAACAAAATTCTTCTTAACATTATCTTCTATTGCTTTTATCCAGTTCTTTTTCTCAATTTCATTCAAATAAATTGAAAAAATGCCTATAATGTATGTATTAAAAACTTTTGGATTGCCAAGTTCCTTAAGAACTTCAGATGTCTCTACCAGAAGAATGTTGTCCGTCCTTTGTAAAAAAAGTTCTTCTATATTCTCGGGATATTTTTCATTCCCAAAAATCAAGCTTATAGGGGGTATCTCAAGATTTTGAACTATAACAGTTGCATTCTTTTTTATAAAATTCAAATATCTTAAAGATTCTAGTTTCTCAAAACCTATCAGAAAATCAGCTTCGTTTTCGGAAACAACAGGAGAGTAAACCTTTTCTCCAAACTTTACATATCCAACAACACTTCCCTGTCTCTGACTCATCCCATGTATCTCACATTTCTTAACATCATATCCTGCAAGAAAGATAGCACTTGAAATTATGTCAGTTGCAAGTACATTTCCCTGCCCACCTACTCCACAGATAATTATGCTTCTTATATCCTGCATAACCCCACCTTAAACTTAAATTAAGCAATAATTTCTTATTTGCTTATAGAAATGAAAATGCCATAAAGAGATTCCTGTCATCTATTTATTCTTAAAAAATCACCCACTTCAGGTTAAGCTATATTTTTATAACCATTAAAGTCCTATCATCTTTTTGCAAAACACCTTCAAAAAACTCCTCAAGATGAAGTAAAATTTCAGTCAGTATTTCTGAAGCACTTCTCTCAAGGTTCGTTTTTTTCACAATCTCCATCAACCTTGTTCTGCCAAGTTGTTCATCCATGGGATTTACTCCTTCCACTATACCATCGCTATACATTATTAAAACATCTCCTTTATTAAAATTAACAGTACTCGGAGAAAAAGAGGCATTTTTAAAAGTACCAATTATAGGATTTTTGTTTCTAAGAAACTGAATCGATTTTTCAGAATAGTCAAAGTAAAGTTGATCAACGTGACCAGCAGAAATAAAATGCAACTTCTGTTCGTCCAGATCAAGAAGTGTAGCAAAAAGAGTAGCATAGGAATAAGTGTTTTCAAGTACTCTTGTCAGTCTTTGATTCAGAATAAAAAATGAATTTCCAATGTCACTGAATTTTTTTTCCTCTATAAGCTCTTCTATCTCTACTTTCAATATTGCCCATATCATGGCAGCATATATTCCATGACCGGAAGCATCCCCAAGAAATATAAGAATTTTATTTTTGTCTACAAGGTAAAAATCATAATAGTCTCCTCCAACACTCTGCATGGGCATATACGAAATTTCCATGTCTATATAGTTCTGGATGATTTTTTGCTTATCAAGAGGTAAAAGAGATATTTGCAAAGATTGAGCTGTTCTAATATCATCCATTATCTGACTGTTCAACTCAGTAAGCTTCTTATTCATCTCGGAAGATCTTACCAATATGTCCATATATTCAAATATAAAATTAAGGCTTAATCCTATGGATAAAAATATGGTTCCATAGGCATACATAGAACCAAGCTCAATTATCAACTTAATCCTTTTTAAAGCGATAAAAATAACATCTATACTCCCAAGAAGAATTGCAATAATTCCACTTAAAAATATCATTTTGAACCTTGAAAAATTTATATCAGATATTTTGCCTTTTTCTTTCTTTAAAATCTTTCTAAACTCAATACTTTCAAGAAAAACCACTAAAAATAAAAAGATACAAAAAAGAATTGACAGTATTCTATAAATTCTCTCGTTATTCGCAAAAAAAAGAGCATATAAAAAATTTGCTACAATAAATAACAATGAGATTATTGTAAAATTAATGAGATAAAGATTTGTCTTTTCTTTATAATCATCTGTCTCTACAAATGTAAAATCCTTTAAAGAAACAAGCATATTTCTTATAAGATAAATTAAAAATATAAGAGAAAAAGTTGCCATTGTTGTTTTAATAATGTAAAAGAAGTTTAAACTGCTCTCAAACGATATAAGTATACCTATTATACTCGTTATAAAATTTGAAAGACCTATCAGGGCAATGTAAAAAAGAGAAAGAGAAGAATAGCGAATGACCTTTTTATAACCAGAAAAAAATATTAAAAATACTAAAGATTGAATAAACAAAAAAAGATTAAAACAGGATGACACAATGAATGAAAACAATCTTAAATTCACCTGTATTCCCCAAAAAATATTTCATTTAAAGTTTTTAATATAACCTTCTGAAATAACGCATATTTCATCCACCAGAATTACTGATACTTCATTTGAACTAATTTCTTCTTCTAAAGTTTTTCTCAACTCTTCTTTTTTGTAAGCATTTACCCTTTTTACTCTCCTTACACCAAACCCTCTCACCATTTCTTCAAGATCTATGGCTACTGTTTTTTCAAACTTCACATTTAAGCCGGTACTTATATTTGGCTGGTGTCCTGTCATGGCAGTTATCCTGTTATCAAGTATTAAAAGTGTAATCGGATCGTTGTTATAAACTGCATTCAAAAGGTGCGTTATACCAGAATGAAAGAAGGTTGAATCTCCAATAACAGCAACCGTGGGCAATTTTTTCCCTATAATCTTTTCTACCTTTTTAAAACCCGTTTCTATTCCTACACTGGCACCCATGCAAATTGTGGTATCCATCGCATCATAAGGTGGTAAGGCACCAAGTGTATAGCAACCTATATCTCCCATTACATTTACTTTTAGATCTCTGAGTACCTCAAATACAGGAACATGCCCGCATCCCTTACAGAAAATCGGGGGTCTCTTTGGAAGGTTACTTAAATCAATTCTATCAGAAACATTCTCTTTCCCAAACGCTTTTCTTAAAATATCAGCACTTAATTCCCCATTTAAAGGGATTATCTCCTTTCCCGTACAATTTATTCCATTAGCCTTAAGCTCTTCTTCTATTACTGGATCGAGTTCCTCAATAACATACAATTTCTTCACCCTGCTTGCAAAATTTTTGATTTTGTTCAAAGGCAACGGATACATTGCAACCTTGAAAATACTTGCCTCTGGAAATACTTCCTTTACATAATTATAGATAAAACCATGAGTAATAATACCTACATCATAATTATTATATTCTTCAATGTGATGTTCAAACTTCTCAGAAAAATCAATAAGCTTTTTATATCTTTCAAGAACAATTTTATGCCTTGGAATTGCAAAAAGGGGCATCATTACATACTTGCTTTTATCCTTTTTATATGTATATGAAGGTTTTATTCTCTCAGGTTCTTCAAGAGTCACCACACTTTTACTGTGTGCAACCCTTGTAACACCCCTTAATATAACAGGCGTATCAAAATCTTCAGAAAGCTTAAGCCCAATTTTCGTAAACTGCTTTGCTTCCATACTATCTGCAGGCTCTAAAACTGGAACTTTTGCAAATTTACCAAAATTTCTTGTATCCTGCTCATTCTGAGATGAATGCATTCCTGGATCATCAGCTACATAAATCAACAAACCTGCATTCACTCCAGTGTATGAAAGTGTCATTAGTGGATCCGCCGCAACATTAAGCCCTACATGCTTCATGGTTACAATTGACCTTGCCCCGGCAAGTGATGAACCAATAGCTATTTCCAGCGCCACTTTCTCATTAACACTCCACTCTGAATTTATCTCTTTATATTTCGCCGAAATCTCAGCAATTACCTCAGAACTGGGTGTACCCGGATAACCTGTTGCCACCCATACATTTGACTCATACGCCCCTCTTGCTATTGCCTCATTCCCCAAAAGTAACTCTTTCATCAATTTTCCCCTTTTATATTATTTTAAGGCATTTTCAATAGCAAAAGAAACATTTAATATTGTAGATTCATCAAGTAATCTACCTATAAGCTGCGTGCCTATCGGTAAATTTTCTTTTGATAAACCTGTAGGAATGGATATAGCAGGCAACCCTGCAAGATTTACTGCTATTGTATAGATATCAGAAAGGTACATGGAAATGGGATCATCAAGTTTTTCTCCAATTTTGAATGCAGGTGTGGGGCTTGTGGGTGAAAGAATTAAATCAACTTTCTCAAAGGCTTTATCAAAGTCAGATTTTATTAAGTTTCTTACCTTCAAGGCTTTTAGATAATATGCATCATAATACCCGGCTGAAAGCACATATGTACCAAGCATAATTCTTCTTTTAACCTCATTGCCAAAACCTTTACTCCTCGAATTAAAATACATCTCAGAAAGAGTTCTGGCATTTTCCCTGAAACCATATTTTACTCCATCATATCTTTCAAGATTTGAGCTGGCTTCAGCTGTAGCAACTATATAGTACGTGGGGACAGCATATTCTGAATGGGGAAGAGAAATATCCACAATTTCAACACCAAAACCCCTAAGTAAATCAGTTATTTTTAAAATATTATTTTTTACCTCTTCGTCAAGTCCTTCTACAAAAAATTCACGCGGCACACCCACCTTCAATTTACCTATATCTCCTGTCAGTTCATATCTTCTCGGGTTTATTCTCAGGCTTGTAGAATCTTTTACATCATATCCTTCAATAAAACTCAAAATTATAGCTGCATCCTCAACGCATTTTGCAATAGGTCCTATTTGATCGAGCGAAGAAGCAAAAGCGACAAGTCCATATCTTGATACAAGTCCATAAGTAGGCTTAAGTCCAACAACACCGCAGAAAGCTGCAGGTTGTCTGATGGACCCCCCGGTGTCACTTCCAAGAGCAATGGGTGCGAGTTTTCCAGCAACTGCTGCTGCGGCACCACCTGAGGAACCTCCAGGCACTCTCTCCTTGCTCACCGGATTTCTCACAATCCCGTAATATGAGGTCTCATTGGAAGAACCCATGGCAAACTCATCCATATTGAGTTTACCAAGCAATACCATTTTCTCCTTTCTTATAAGCCTTTCAGAAACAGTAGCATCGTAGGTTGCAACATAATTCTCTAAAATTTTTGAACCACATGTGGTCAACACACCTTTAACATTAATGTTGTCCTTTATTCCTACAGGAATACCTGTAAGCTCTGTTGCTTCTCCCTTTGAAATAATCTCATCTGCCTCTTTAGCAGATTTTATTGCTTCTTCTTCCAGTATAGTTATATAGGCATTTACAGGCTTGTTATTGCTAATATCTCTCTTAATGTTTTCAAGATATGCCTTTGTCAATTCTTCCGAAGAAAACTTCCTTTCTTTTAATCCCTTTATTAATTCTTTCAGGGTTAAGTCAGTAAGCTCCATAACATCCTCATTTACTTTTTATGGCATTCATTATGTTTTTTCTGTGACTAAAAATCACAGTTATTGTGGTAATAATACTTAAAATTAACAAATACTTTCTATATGGTTCAGAAATATATACGGAAACAGGAAAAATTAACGCGGCAGAAATTGACGAGATCCAGACCCCTTTCTGTAAATTGGAAAAGAAAGTTTTAAATGGATTATTATTCTCATAATACTCTTTGTTTTTAAAAAAGACTATAATTCTTGCAAGAAAAAGAACAATCAAGAAAGCTATAAGAGTAAGAAAACTTTCCAGAGGGGCAATTAAAAAATACATTCCAGTAAACGTTGCAACTCCCTTTCCACCCTTAAACCCCAGATAGACAGGAAAAATATGACCCAATACAGAAGAAAAACCGGCAAGAATTATTGCAAGATCATTATCCATAAAGTTAATATTAAAGCACTTTACTATTATAACCGGTATAGCACCTTTAAGAAAATCAAGAATGAAGACAGGTAAAAAACCAGTTAAAAACCCAAATTGCCTGCTTACATTTGTGGCTCCAATATTTCCTGAGCCTATTTTTCTTATATCAACTCCTCTAATAAATGAATAAATAAGTCCAAAAGGAATAGAGCCAAAAAGGTAAAATAAAATTAAAGAGATTATAAATTGCCAGATATTCATAGGTAACACCCCGAAACTTTTGGTTTATTAAAGAAAAAATTATACACTGAATACAGAAAAAAATAAAGAAATTACTGGTTTTCTAAAAAAGCCCTTAAAGGTTTTGGCTCACTGAAAAAATATCCCTGCGAATAATCAACACCAAGTTCCACAACTTTCTCATAAATCTCCTTTGTGGCTACAAATTCCGCTATTGTCTTTATAGATAATGTGTTTGCAAAATCCACAATAAATTTTGTAAGTATTTGCGAATTTTTATGGGTGGGAAGATTTTTTATAATTGACGAATCAATTTTCAAATAATCAACATTTAACCTGATTATATGATCAAAATTTGAGTACCCACTACCAAAATCATCAATTGCGATCTTTACCTTATTTTCTTTCAATTTGCTTATAAACTCATTTACCAGATCAAAGTTCCCGATTTCTTCAGTCTCAGTAAGCTCTACAACAAGTTTTTTTGAAAATTCCGGATTTTCTCTGATTTTTTTGATTATAAAGTTTCGAGTTTCGACGTTATTTATATCCTCGATCGATAGATTTAAAGAAACCTCATAATTCAGCAAAGAAAATTCTTCTGTCACCCTGTCTATAACTTTTCTCGTTATAAATTCGTAAAGTCTGTTTTTTTTGGAAATATTAAGAAAATAAACAGGCGAAACTGGCTCCCCCGACTCATTAATCAACCTCACAAGAGTCTCAAATTTTTCTATACTTCCATTTTTATTGTTTACTATTGGCTGATAATAGGGCACAATCCTGTCAGAATATATAGCATCCTTTAACCTTTTCGTCCAGGTAATGTTATTCTCAAACTCCTGAAATATATTGAAACGTTCATCATAGAGGAGAATAGACCTTTTTAGACTTTTTGCCTTTTTTAATGCCATATCAGCCTTGAGCAAGACATTATGCCGTGGTAAAATATAAGATCTGTCATCATCACTGCCTAATTGTGCAAGTCCAATTGTTACTGATACATAAACTACATTATCCTCATATGTAAACTTCCTTTCAGTAATCAGATTCCTTACATATTCAGCTGTAGATATTGCTTCAGCCTTTGTAATATCATCAAGCATCAAAATTGCATATTCATCCGAAGAAAGCTTGTAAGTTTTATATCTTTTCTCATTTTCATGGCTTTTTAGCCTGTTTGCTATCTCTTTTAATATATAATCCCCCACTCCCACCCCATAAAAATCGTTTATCTCTCTGAAGGAATCAATATTAATAATACAGAGATAACTATAATTTTTCTTTGTAAGCTCATTCATAAGGCTTAATCTATTAGGAAGTTGTGTAAGATTATCTGTATAAAGTTGTTTTAATAAAGCCTTTTCCTTCATTATTGCATCTGTTATGTCGTTACCTATGAAAATATACTCAAGACAGGTATTTGTCTGAGTATCAACTATGGGAAGAGCAACAAAATTTATATAATGGGGGTCTTTTTCACCATTTTTTATCTCCAGTGTAGATTTCCAGCTTTTATTTTCTCCAATATATCTTTTTATTTCTTCAAAATCAAACTCTGCATGGCTTGTCTTCATTATCTCATTTATATTTTTACCCACTATATCTTCTCTACAAACATCAAGTATTTTACAAAATCTATCATTAACATACTGAAGTGTACCGTCAGGGTCTGTTTTGAAAACAATTGCTACAATATCAATAGCGTTTTTGTACTCCGACAGAATATTTCTTGTTTTTTCAAGTTTTTCATTCAATATCTTTACTTCATGAATCTTACTTAATGAATCTACAAGCTTTTCGAAATAAATTGGCTTTATTATATACTGGTTAATTCCCAATTCGAGGGACTTAAGCAGATATTCTACATCGCTATAGGCCGTGGTTATTATAATTGGAATTTCTGGGTTAACCTTCCTGATGTTTCTCGACAATTCAAGCCCATCCATTTTAGGCATTCTAACATCAGTTATAACAACATCTATCTTCTTCTCGTTAAAGATTTTTAAAGCATCCTCTCCATCCTCAGCTACATATAGTCCTTCAACTTTCTGCTTTAGCATTTCTGCTATTTCCAATCTTATTAATGCTTCATCTTCTACATAAAGAACGTATAAGGAAAGCTTTTTATCCAAAACATCCCCCTTTTTAATCAAGTCTTACAGGCACATTATTCTGCCTTAAAAACTCTTTCACCTCACCTATGGAAAGTTCTCTAAAATGAAACAATGAAGCTGCAAGTGCAGCACTTGCGTCTCCATACACAAAAGCTTCAAGAAAGTGTTCCTTCTTACCGGCACCGCCAGAAGCTATTACAGGTATTTTCACAGATGAAGCTATCCTTTTTGTAAGTTCTATATCATAACCATTCTTTGTTCCATCCCTATCCATAGAAGTAAGGAGTATTTCACCAGCCCCAAGTTTTTCTACTTCTTTTGCCCACTCAATAGCATCAAGACCAGTATCTATCCTTCCACCACTTATAAAAACCCTCCAGCTATCAGCCACTTTTTTTGCATCAATTGCAACCACTATTGTCGAACTACCAAAAATTTTAGCTGCCCCTCTAAGAAAATCCCTGTTTTTTACAGCCGCCGAATTTACAGATACTTTATCTGCACCAACTTTCAGTAAATTCCTTATGTCTTCGATTGTTCTTATACCACCCCCTACTGTAAATGGAATAAATATTTCTTTTGCTACCTTCTCTGCTACTTCTACCATTGTATTTCTGTTCTCGTGAGTAGCTGTAATATCAAGAAAAACCAGCTCATCAGCCCCCTCTTCATTATAAATCCTTGCGTTTTCTACTGGATCCCCGGCATCTATAAGATTTACAAAATTAACCCCCTTTACAACCCGACCACGATCAATGTCAAGGCAGGGAATAATTCTTCTGGCAAGCATAGATCCCCTTTTTGAAACGAATACTTTTAGAAATGTTAAATCAATTTTATAATAAAATCAAGAATTTTTGACTTTTTTTAAAAAATTTTTCTGAGAAGTTGAACGATTTTTTAAATAGGTAAAATAGATAAATATCTCACAACTTAGAAAACTAAATAAAAGAGGATGATTCAAAAAACTTTTTCTTATTTTCTCTAATTTCTTTTTCTCTTAAAATAAAGTTAATTTTGTTTCTTATTTGTGAAACATCAAGATACTGAATCTTTGCATTTGGAGTTATGTTAAAATTTTTATCATTTGCTTTAATTTCCCGCCATATACTTAAACCCTCCTCATTTGCAAGACCAACGTATTTTAAAAGATCCTCAACACTGAAAGGAAAAGTATATGATCTCTTTTCCTCAGTAGGGATTCTGTTTTTCAAAAGCTGAGTATACAATGCATCATAGATCTTAATTTCAGGCGAAGAAATAAACATATTGGTAAGCTGTCGATACATCACCCAGATTCTTTCAGAAAGTAGTTCAATAATTCTTGTGGCTACAAGAGGAAAGGTTTTCACAACACTCTCAAAATCCTCTTTTCTAATAGGCATCAGTCTTACCATTCCCTCACAAAAGGCAGAAGCATTTCTGGGTTTATTTTCAATAATAGCCATCTCTCCAAAAATATCTCCTTTCTTTAAAATATCAAGTAAGACCTCCTCATTATTTATAAACTTTGTTATTTTTATCCTTCCATCCTGTACAAGATAAAGCTCTTCACCAATTTCACCCTCCAAAAATATGATTTGCTTATCCATATACACAAGTGACTTCCCTTCTTTTTCTGGCTCTTTTACGTTCACTTTTGAGAGTTTTTCCAGTTTCGCAGTCGCCTCTTCTACCAGTTGTGAATCATTTGAAATAGAAATAAATTTTTTATAAGCATACACAGCCACTTCAAAATTAGACTTCTTATAATAGTATTCTCCAAGCTTATATAGAATTTTCTCGTCCATCTCCTCCTGAAAGGCTGGAGAATTAGCAAGCACCTTCGCCAGTAATTCATCATAAAATCTGAGCTCTCTACTGAAATATCTTATTATTTTGAGAGATATATTCGCATTTTTCTGTATTAAAGACCCAAATTGTTCCCTTTTTACTGCTATCGCAATTACATCACTTATGGCTTTTACAGTTTCCATATTTGTTCGCTTTGCCATACATGGTATTACTCCAAAAAAATCACCTGTATTTAATATAATATTACTTTTTCCACCAATCGTATGAGGATTAGAAACATTTACTCTGCCTTGCTTTATAATAAAAAACTCTCCTCTATTTTCCTCCCCTTCCATAAGTATATAGGCATCTTTCGGAAATTTAACAAGCATAAATTTGTCGTTTCCCATATAAAACTCCGTTTGAAAGCTAATATATTTACTTATATTATACTTCCTAAGTGAAAAAGAATAAAATTTTTTTTACACTCATTTAAGATAAAAAAATCATCGGTTAATTCAAACCAATTTAAAATTTATTAAAAACAAATTTTTCTTTACCAAATTCCAAAAAAATGATATGATATTATCTTACGAAAAAATTTGGAGGAAATTATGGGTACGATTTATGAGCCTAAATTTATCAGAAATATTGCTATTTCTGGTGCTCCCAATACTGGAAAAACCACACTTTCAGAAGCACTCCTTTTTTCTACAGGACAGATTTCTCAGATGGGAAGTGTTGATAGGGGAAATACTGTCATGGATTATGAAGAAGAAGAAATTGAGAAAAAGATGTCACTTAAAACTTCTCTTGCATACACTGAATGGAAGGATATCAAGATAAATATATTTGACACTCCCGGAATACCGGATCTTGTAGCAGAGGTGAGGAGCGTTTTTAGAGTGGTGGAGGGAATTATTTTTGTTGTCAGTGCTATTGATGGTATTACAATTGACACAGAAAAGGACTGGCATTTTGCTGATGATTATAAAATTGCAAGAATGGTCTTTATAAATAAAATGGATGATGAAAAGGCAGATTTTTATGCAATAGCAGAAGAACTTGAAAAAAAATTCAAGAAACCTGTTATACCCATAGAGTTGCCAATAGGAAAAGGAAAGGATTTTATAGGAACTGTGGATTTAATCCACAGAAAAGCAGTTTACTCTGATAAAAATGGTGTAAAGTATGGTGAAATTCCGTCAGAAATGACTGATATAGTAAAGAAGTTCTCTGAAAAACTCTACGATGTTGTTGCGGAAACAGATGACAGCTTGATTGAAAAGTATCTGAATGGTGAAGAACTCACAATCGAGGAAGTGGAAAGGGGGGTCAGTACATGTACTTTAAATAACAGATTCATTCCCGTAACGTGTGGCAGTGCCCTGAATAACATCGGGATACATATATTGCTTGATAATATTATTTCATTTTTACCTTCACCCCTATATTCAGGTGAGGCTATAGGTAAAGATCCCTTACATCCTGAACAAACTATAAAAAGACATCCGGATCCTGATGAACCTTTCAGCGGTTTCATATTCAAAACAAGAATAGATCCATTCGCTGGTAAAATCTCTTATTGTAGAATTAGATCAGGTGTAATAAATCTGGGAGATGAAATATTAAATGTAAACAAAGGAGTAAAAGAAAGAATCGCCCATATTTATATGGTAAATGGGAAAAATATGAAAGAAATAAATCAACTTAAAACGGGTGATATAGCCGTCTTTACAAAGATTGATTCTTTTTCAACAGGAGATACGGTCACTGGTGTCGACAAGCCTTTGATATATGAGCCTGTCAGGTTTCCAATGCCTTCTTATTTTGTAGCAATACATTCCACAGATAGAAAAACAGAAGACAAGCTTGCTGAGGTCTTTCATCTTATATCTCAAGAAGATCCAACATTCCAGTACAATTATGATAATATAACCAAAGAAATGGTAGTCTCCTGCATTGGAGAAACACAGGCAAGGATAATTTTTGAGACAATTAAACACAAATATAAATTAAATTTTGAAACAAGGGTTCCAAGAGTAGCGTTTAAGGAAACCATTACAGCAAAATCAGAAGGTCATTATAAACATAAAAAACAGTCTGGTGGCCACGGTCAGTATGGAGAGGTTTATTTAAGAGCCGAGCCACTTCAGAGAAATGAAGGTTTTAAATTTGAAGAAGAAATTTTTGGTGGTGCCATACCAAAAAATTATATTCCTGCTATAGAAAAAGGCGCAGTTGAAGCGTGTGAATCTGGAGTGATTGCAGGATATCCCACTGTAGATTTAAAAGTAACTGTATATGATGGTTCTTTTCACGAGGTCGATTCATCCGATATGTCCTTTAAAATAGCCGGGTTTTTTGCTACAAAACTTGCATTAGAAGCTGCAAAGCCAGCTCTTTTAGAACCCATAGCAAAGGTAAGAATTTATGTAAACGAAAACGACATAGGTGCAATTATGAACGATATAAGCACAAGAAGAGGAAAAGTACTGGGAATGGACAAAATCTCTGAGGATGTAACCGTTATAAATGCTTATGCCCCATATAGTGAAATGCTTTCCTACTCCCCTGTCCTGAATAGCATTACAAGCGGTAGAGGTAGATTTGAAATGGAATTTTCACACTATGACTTTTTGCCACCAAATGAGTACGAAAAGGCTAAAAAACAGGCAGAAGAAATGAAGAAAGAGGAAGAAGAAAAGAAAGGTTAATATTCCCCCTTTATTCTTCTTAAATAGTCTGACAGAATTTTTGTTTCTCCAAGCCATTTCTTAAAAATTTTTGCTTCTGTTCCATTTTTCATTAACTTTTGTAAAGTAAAATTTATTTTTTGCTTCAGGATTTTATCCTCCTTTCTCAACCCAACTGCAAATAACTCATATCCCAAACTTTCAGATAAAATTTTAAAATTTGCATGAGAGCTGGCTAAAAAGTACCGGGCAGCTATTTCATCAATAACAATCGCATCCAGTTTCCCATTCTTTAGTTCCGAAAACTCTGTGTCTACATCTACATATCCCTTTAATTTTTTTATAGACTTTTTAAACTTCGTATCTTTTTGTATGGCAACGTAACTTGTAGATCCCTTCTGCACACCAATAACTTTACCTCTCAAATCTTCCTTCGTGTCTATCTCAGAATCGTAATTAACCACAATTACCTGTTTTGTTTCAATATATGGCAGAGAAAATTCTATAGTTTTTTTTCTTTCATCTGTTACACTTAAACCACTCCAGATAATATCGATACTTCCATTCGTAAGTTCAAAAATTATATCTTTCCAGAGAACTGGCTTAAACACTGGCTTAACACGAAGTCTTTTAAAAGTCTCTTCTGCGAGCTCAATATCTATCCCGACAAATTTTTCGTTTTCTTTAAATGTGAGTGGTGGAAAAAATTCATCGATGCCAATTATAATCTTTTTATCTTTCTTGATTTTATTCCACGTCTTATCCGTCTCACGAGCACAACTAAAAAAACAAAGTATAGTTAATGAAATACCAAGAATAAATAGCTTTTTCATATATAACCTCCCATATAAAATTTTAATACAATAAGATAGTATACAAAGTAAGAAAAGTCAATTAAAATGTTTTTTTGATAAGATTTGAAAAGCAATTAAAAACATTGTAGAAACATTACTATGATGGGTGTCCATGTTAACCCTTTAAAAATTGACCGAACCTAAGAGGTAATACCTAATTTTACTTGACATATGAATAAAGTTAGAATAAAATTATTAAGCTCAAAAATTGAACTGGATGGATGATGATTTTTATAGAGGAGGTTTTGAAAATGTCAAATGTTTTTGAGAAGGTAAAGGAGATCATTGTTGATAAGCTTGGCGTGGATGAATCAGCAGTAAAACCCGAGGCGGCATTTATTGAGGATCTGGGTGCTGATTCTCTTGATATCGTTGATCTCATCATGGCACTTGAAGAGGAGTTCGGCATTGACATTCCAGATGAAGAAGCACAAAAATTAAGAACAATCGGAGATGCAGTGAAGTATATTGAAGCCCATCAATAAGGAAAAATTTTTTAAGGGGGACTGGGTTATCTTGTTTTTGTGAAAAGAATTTTTCACATTGACATAATAGCCCAGGCCCCCTTAATTTTTTTCATTCCAATTTTCCAATTTTTAAAAAAAAATCAAAGTCAGCAGGGTTATTCTTGATAAATTATTTAAATCATTGTGAAATCCTTTTCCCATTTTGAATCTAAATTTCACGAAATAAGTTGAAATAAAAACCCAAGAGGAGTAAAAGATTAATAAAATTTTTTATTAAGAGCTTCTGGATGTCAAGATTTTTAATTATTATATTTCTTTTTCTTCTTGTTTCATGCGATGAGATATT
>FWPU01008190.1_pt1 | contig 18155 bp, 21 predicted proteins | sample 2228361 | NCBI WGS metagenome assembly FWPU01 (sample SAMEA103939777, study PRJEB20133) | metagenome
GTCGAAACGGCTGTTCGCCTTCCGCCGGAATCGGTGTTCGGCTTCGCTCGGAACGGGTGTTCGGATTCCGTCGGAATCCTCACTCGGCCGTCGCGGCGCGCGCTGAGCCGGCCAATACCACGCGAGTGCGCTCCGGACGCCGCGCATGCCTTCCACAGCGCCGGCTCTGGCGCCCATCCCAAGCCCTCACCCACGTCCCCGCTCCGAACCGTCGCGCCCCGCCGGTCCCTCCACCTGCATGCGCAGCCGCTCGATCGCCCGATCCCACCCCGCGGACACGGCGTCGAGGAACGCGCGCGCCTCCTCGAGCCTGCGCGGCTCGAGCACGTACAGCACCTCCCGGCCGCGCTTGCGGTGGGTCACCAGGCGGGAGCTCTCGAGGACGCGCAGGTGCTTGATGATTGCTTGACGTGTCACCGCGGCGCGCTCGGCGAGCGCGGTCGCCGAGGCCGGCCCCGAGCCGAGGCGGCGGACCAGCGCAAGCCGCGTCTCGTTGCCGAGCGCGGCGAACACGCCCGCGGCCGCGCGCTCAGCCTTCGACATGCCTCGTCAAGTTCTCGGCCTGCGCGGTCCAGCCCGCCTCGTTCATCCGGAAGGCGCGCTCGCGCCGGTGCCTGGGGACGCGGTCGAAGCCGGACTCGACGATCGTCAGCCGGGTGCCCTCGGGAACGGGCTCGAGCTTGAACTCCACGAGGGTCTTGGCTTCCCGCTCGAGGTCGGCTTCCGCGTCGACCCCGTAGGGGATCCAGCGGAAGCTGAAGTATCGCTCCGGCTCCATCCGCTCCACCGTGCAGAACACGGCACGCGGACCCGGCAGCCGCACTCCGGAGGGCGTCAGGCCGACCTGCCGCTGCGCGTCGATGATCCTCTCCTCCGTGAGATCTCCGCGCCACGTGCCGGTGATCGTCCGGCCGGGTGCGAACTCCCCGTCGAGCTCGACGCCGAACCACTGGCCGAACTCGCGTGCGTCGGCGATCGCGCGCCAGACGCGGCTCGGCGGCGCGTGCAGCGTCACCTGCTTCTCGATGCGATCCGTGCTCGCCATGTGCAACCTCCCGGTTGCAAACGAGCCTAGCCCGGATCCGTAGCCTGGCACAACCAGGAGGTTGCACTTTCAGCGCGCGGGACGTTTCACTCCGCTGCAGGAGACGCGGGTACCCCGCTCAGGGCCCGACGCAGGGGAACGAGCCCGCGACGCCGGCCGTCGCGAGCGAGTCCTGCGCGCGCGGATCGATCCGGAAGAGCTGTCGCTCCGTCGAGCAGCGCGCGTCGGCGAACACGCAGCTCACCAGCTCGGTCACGCTTCCCGCCGCGCAGCCGTCCGCGACGTTGAAGAAGCCAAGCCCCTCGACGTACTGCTCGATCTCCGCGAGCGGGATCAGCCCGCAGCGCTGCACGACCCGACCGATCTTGCTGGCCTGCGCGTCGGCCACCTTGGTGGGCGCGGCGCCGCACGGCTTCGCCGCGCGCGCGAGACACGTGGTCGGGTCGATGCCGTCGATCTCCTGTGCGAGCTTGCAATCGACGACCTTCTGCGCGCAGCCGTAGAGCCGCAGGTACATCACGTTGGTGAACGAGCGCACCTGGCTCTCGAGCTGCTTCTGGCAGTTGAGCAGCTCCGTGCTCGTCGCCGCCGAGGCGGGCGAGCCCGTCTGCAGGACGAGAGCCGCGGCCAGCGCGGCGACGGGGAGGACGAACTTCGGGTTCATGGCTTTGCTCCTCGCTTCGCTCGACGAACTCACGGTGTGACCTCCACGTCGCCGTTCGCGACGTCGTCACAGGACTGGTCCCGGTAATCGATGCTGTACTCGATCGTCGCGGGCGCGGTGTACGGCCCGAAGATCGCCGCTTCGTTGGGTCCCCACGGCTCCTTGATGGTCAGCTCCTGCGTGCCGATGGTGATCCTCAAGCGCCCGTTCGAGGCGCCGCCGCTGCACGACAGGTTGGGGTTGCCGGTGATGCGCAGCGCGCTCCCGATTGGAACGTTGATCGTCCCCGGATGGACCAGCACGCCGCTGCCGGGCGCCGTGGCGCTGATCTCGACGTCGACCGTGGGTGGCAGCGGGATGTTTGGGAACTCGTCCCCCAGCCCGATGTTGGTGAGGAGCAGCGCGGCGCGCGGCTTCACCTTCGCCACGGTCGCGTCCACCTCCTCCTCGACGTTCTCCCGGATGCAGTCGACCAGCGACGGGATGTCCGGCGAGCCGCCGCACTCCGCGTCGTTCGCGTACCAGAGTCCACCGGGGCCGTTCGACAGCATGGCCGGGAGGTCGAGGAGCAGGCACGCGGTCGTCGACTTGGTGTCGAACGTCGCCCGCGCCTTGCTCAGCGTCGTGTCCGGGCCGCTGCCCAGGCGGGCGTTGCACGACTTCACCGCGAGATCACGGCAGGAGCCCGGGTTGACCCCGTCGACCTCGAGCAGGATCTCGCACTTGAGCAGCCTGTCGATGCAGTTGAGCAGGAGCCCGAGCCGCTTCTTCGCGTAGCTCTTGCCCTGGACGCTGATCGTCTTGCGGCACGTCTTGGCGGCGGTTAGCGCCGGGCTCGCCTCGACGGGAGCGACGCTGACCTGGAGCGACGTGCAGAGGGCCGCTGCGAGCGGCAACGCCAGCTTCCAACCGTGGTCGATGTTCATAACGCAACGCTCCTCGGGTTGGGTGCCGTGCGTCGCACGGCACCCGGTTTCGGTCCTGGAACGACGGAAAGCGGGCGTAGATGACCCCTCCGGCCGCGACGCGACGCGGCCGGAGGGGTGTCTCGTCACGGAGCGGGCGGAACGGGAGGGCAGCCGGCGCAGACGCTGCCGCCGCCGATCACCGTGCCGCCGCGGGCCTCGCACAGCGCGGCGTTGCGCTTCACCTTGGGAGCGCCGACCGTGATGCAGTCGGTGTCGGCGTCGCACGCGACCTCGGCGTCGTTGCTGCACACGCCCTCGGCGACGCCGTCGCCCGGCGCTGCGTCGCTGCACGTGCCGCTCGCGTCGTAAACGCAGCACAACACCGCGCCTTCCTTGCCGCAGGTGGAGCGCGCGGCGCAGCGCGTGATCGTGCGCCTCGCCTGCGCATCCAGGCAGCCCTGCTTGCGCAGCGCGTTGCGGAAGCGCGTCACGCAGCTCACGTACTTGCCGTGGTTCTTCCACGCCTGGCCGTTCGCGGACGCATCACACGGGCACGCGGCTGCGACGGCGGCTGCGACGTCGGCGGGGCATTCGTCGCTCGGCTGGGCGTTCGCGGGCGCGGCGACAACGAGGGCGATGAGCCCGAGCGTGAAGAGGGAGAGCACCTTGCGCATGATGGGGCCTCCTTTCGGCGAGCATCGGTGCTCGCGCGTGGTTGCAAGGTGCTATCCGATTGGCTTCACGTGCGTCAACCTAGGAATTGACTCCCGGTGGTTCCCCTGAGCTCTCGTGTCGCATCCTGGGCCGACTGCGGGAAAACCCCGAATGAGTCGCGTCGGACGTGCCGGAGGTGGGTGTTCACCTACCCGAGCCGCCGTGGTAGCACGGTTCACCGCCGGGTTCGGCGTCTGCTCCGCGACCAAGTTCGCGGTCGAGGGGTTGAGCGAGGCGCTCTACGACGAGCTGGCGCCGCTCGGGATCCCGGTGACCGTGATCGAGCCCGGCTACTTCCGGACCGACTTCCTCGACGGGACGTCGCTGCAGAAGACCGAGGCCGAGATCGACGACTACGCGGCGCCCGCCGGTGTGGTGCGGGCGCGCGCCGGCCACCTTGAACCACGAGCAGCCGGGCGATCCCGATCGTCTGGCGCAGGCGAGCCTCACCCTGGTCGAGGCGGAGGAGCCGCCTCTCCGGCTACCGCTTGGAACCGATGCGGTTGCGCGGATCGAGGACAAGAACGCGTTCGTCGAGCGCAGGCTCGACGCGTGGCGCGAGCTCGCGACGTCGACGGATTTCCGCCGGGTCTCTGGTCCGCTGGAGCTGCGCCGCGGCGTGCCGCGCCCGCGCTCCGCTCAGCCCTCCGCCTGCACCGCGAAGCGCACCCCGCCGCGCGACGCGATGTACAGGAAGACGAACGCATACACCGCCGCGAGCTCGCCCTGGTTCTGGATCGGGAAGAGGGCCTGAGGCTGGTGCGCCGTGAAGTACGCGGCCGCCATCGTACCGCTGCAGATGAACGCGGCCCAGCTCGTGAACAGGCCGATCATCACCAGCAACCCGCCCACGAGCTCGATCGTGCCCGCTCCCCCGACCACGTAGGCCGGTACTTCGGGCGGCACGCCGCCGAACAGGCCGAAGATCTTCTGCGCCCCGTGGCAGGCGAAGAGAAAGCCGACCACGATGCGCATCAACCCGTAGATGCTGTCCGCGTACTTGCCGAGCTGCGCCTGCATCTGCTCCTCCCCGGGGCCGGAGGCCCCCCGACGCGGGCGCAACCTAGCATGCATCTCCGGCCGTCACAGCAGACGGCCGGAGGCGCTCAATCTTCGTACTTGAACGAGACGCGCACCTTCGCGCGGTACGTCCGCACGCGGCCGTCCTCGAGCTGCATGTCGAGCTCCCGCACCTCCGCGATGCGCAGGTCGCGGAGCGACTTCGACGCCTTCTCGACGGCAGCCGACGCCGCACGCTCCCAGGACTCGGTGCTGGTGCCGACCAGCTCGATCACCTTGTAGACGCTATCGGCCATCGCTCTCTCCTTTGCTTCACGGATCGGAAGCTCGTGCTCGGAAACGGAAGAAGCGGAACTGGCGCGCGTGGATGAAGCGTATGCCGCGACGATATCCCGGTTCCGCGGAAGAGAAAAGACGGCATCGCGCTACCAGCGCTCGTCGTGCCGCACGTCGCGCGCCGGACGGCGGCGCAGCGAGGCCGGCTTCTCCGCCGGGTGGCCCACGGGGATCACGGCGAGCGGCTGGACTTTCTCGGGGATCCCGAGCAGGCGCTTGACCTCGGCGTCGTCGAACGCGCCGACGAAGCACGCGCCGAGGCCCTCCTCGACGACGGCGAGGAGCAGGAGCAGCGAGGCGAACGACGTGTCGATCATCGCGTAGCGCTCGGCGCGCGAGCCGTAGCGCTCACGGGCCCGCGCCGGGTCGGCGCAGGGCACGATGACGACCGGCGATTCGGCGACGAACATCTGGCCGAAGGTTGCGCGGCCCAGCGCCGCGCGCTTTGCCGCGTCGCGGACGACGATGAACGCCCAGGGCTGCAAATGCCCGGCGCTCGGGGCGCGCGTCGCCGTGTCGAGGAGCCGCCGCACGACGTCCTCGCCGACCGGCTCGTCGGTGAAGCTGCGGACCATGCGCCGGCGGTCGAGGAGCGCATCCAGCGTCGACGCGCAGGCGCCGCGCGCTCGTGCGGGGACGCCGAGGAGCGTCGCCGCGGCGCAGGCAAGGCTCGTCGCATGGAGCGCCGCACGGCGGCTGCAGCGGCCCGTCATCGCCTTCACGGCTCCCGGGGCCGACGGTAGCGCAGGCCGGCCGTTGCGGGAACCGCCGCCCACGTGCGCTCCCGTCGTAGATGCGCGCGCTTGCGACCCGAGAGGTCCGCTCAGACCGCCGCCTCGACGGCTGGCGGCGCGGCGAGCAGCGACGTGCCGGTGCCGTGCACGAGGTCGCTCCAGAGCCAGCGCTGCAGCACGCGGTCGAGCGCCGCCGGCTGCACGGGCTTCGCGATGTAGTCGTCCATCCCGACCACGAAGCAGCGCTCGCGGTCGCCCTGCATGGCGCTCGCCGTCATCGCGATGATTGGCAGGTGCGACTTGCCGTTCTCGCGGCGGCGGATCTCGAGCGTCGCCTCGAAGCCGTCCATCTCCGGCATCTGGCAGTCCATGAGGATGAGGTCGAAGGGCTCGCGCTCGAGGGCCTGCAGCGTCTCGACGCCGTTCGACACGACGTGCACCTCGTAGCCGAGGCGCTCGAGCGTGAGCCGCGCGACCTTCTGGTTGACGACGTTGTCCTCGGCGACCAGGATCCGCGCCTTGCGGGCCGGCGGCGTGGGCGGGCCGCCCGCGGCGTGCCGCCCGGCGGCCACGTCTGCGCCCGTCACGTCCTTGCCGGCCAGGCGCTCGATCGCGGCCCGCAGCTCCTCGGGCTCGACGGGCTTGGTCAGGTACTCGGCGATCCCCGCCAGGCGCGCCTCCTCGACGTGGCAGCGCTCGGCGTACGCCGTGACCATGACGAGCGGCAGCGTCGCGAGCTGCGGGTCGGCGCGGATCTCGCGCGCCACGTCGATGCCTGTCATGCCGGGCATCTGCAGGTCGAGGAGCACGAAGTCGACGCGCTCGCCGCGCGCGCGTGCGTCCCGGAGCCAGGCGAGCGCGGCGGTGCCGTCCGCGACGCTGTCGGCGTCGACGCCGATCGCCTCGAGCTTGAACAGCAGGTCGGCGCGCACCGAGGCGCTGTCGTCGACGATGAGCGCACGCAGCGCATGCTCGTCGGCCGGCGCGGCGGCCTTGGCAAGCGAGCGGACCCGTTGCACGCGGATCGTGAACCAGAAGGTGCTGCCCCGTCCCTCCTCGCTCTCGACGCCGATCTGCCCGCCCATCAGCTCGACGAGCTGCTTCGAGATGGCGAGCCCGAGCCCGGTGCCGCCGTGGCGCCGGCTCATCGAGCCGTCCGCCTGGTGGAACGCCTGGAACAGGTGCTCGCGGGCCGAGCGCGGGATGCCGATGCCGGTGTCGCTGATCTCGACGCGCAGGACGACGTCGTCGCCCTCCTCGCGCGAGCGGGTGACGCGCACCGAGACCCGCCCCTCCTCGGTGAACTTGATCGCGTTGCCGACCAGGTTGAGCAGCACCTGGCGCAGCCGCACCGGGTCGCCGCGCACCGCCTCGGGGACCGCCGGGTCTACGTACGTCGAGAGCTCGAGGCCCTTCTCGCGCGCGCTCGGCGCGAGGAGCTGGATCGCTCCCTCGACCGTCTCGCGGACGCCGAGGTCGATCACGTCGAGGTCGAGCTTGCCCGCCTCGATCTTCGAGAAGTCGAGGATGTCGTTGATGATCCGCAGGAGCGCCTTCGCCGAGTCCTGCACGGTCTGCGCGAACTCGCGCTGCTCCGGGGTCAAGTCGGTCTCGAGGAGCAGCGTGTTCATCCCGATCACGCCGTTCATGGGCGTGCGGATCTCGTGGCTCATGTTGGCGACGAACTCGGACTTGAGCCGCGAGGCGCGGAGCGCCTCGTCGCGCGCCCAGCGGAGCTCGCGCTCCGCGCGCCGCCGGTCGGTGACGTCCTTGAGCTGCGAGACGAAGTAGAGCGGCTTGCCGTGCGCGTCGCGCACCAGGGAGACCGAGAGCTCGACCCAGACGACGCGGCCGTCCTTGTGCAGGTAGCGCTTCTCCATCTGGAACGACGGCACGTCGCCGCCGAGCAAACGGCGGCAGTTCTCGAGATCGAGCGCGAGGTCGTCGGGATGGGTGATCGACTGGAAGTCGGAGCTGAGGAGCTCGTCCTCGGTCCGCCCGACGAGCGTGCACAGCGCGTGATTGACGCGCAGGAAGCGTCCGGAGGGCGATACCAGCGCCATGCCGATCGGCGCGAAGTCGAAGGCGCTGCGGAAGCGCTCCTCGCTCTCGCGCAGCGCGGCCTCGGCGCGCCTGCGGTCGGTCATGTCCTCGAAGGTGAGGAGCACGAGGGCGTCGTCCGCCACGGGCCGCACGAGGCGGCCCTCGACGAAGAACGTGCGCTCGCCCACGCCCGGCACGTGGAGCCCGAGCTCGAGCCCGTCGATCTCCCCGCCGCCCCGCGCGAGGTCGCGCACGCGCTCCAGCAGGTGCGGCGTCGCGAGGCGCCCGCCGAGCAACGAGGCGAACGACTCGCCGCGCAGGTCGACCGACGGAGGCGCGAACACGCGGTGGAACACGCGGTTCGCGGCCTGCACGCGCAGCCCGGCGTCGAGCACGAGCACCGGCTCGCGCATGGCGTCGAGCAAGCACACTGCGGACGACCGACCGTCGAGCAGGTCTCCCATCCAGGGCCTCCCCCGGGCGCATCGGCCGTTTTCGGCGGGGGCTTGAGGTGGGCGGCCCCGGCGCATATCGCTCTCCACAGGGAGGTGCGAGGATGGAGCTCGAGCGTCGCTACGTCGTGTTCACCGCCGTGGGCCCCGACCGGCCGGGGCTGGTGAACGAGATCTCGGGTCTCATCCGCGAGGCGGGGGCCAACGTCGAGGACAGCCGCATGGCGATCCTCGGCGGCGAGTTCGCGATCATCATGCTGCTCTCCGGACCGCCCGAAGCGATCGAGCGCACGAAGCAGCTCGGCGCACGGATCGAGAGCGAGCTCAAGCTGCACTGCATCCTGAAGGAGACGTCGCGCGTCGCGGCGCCGTCCGACTACCTGCTCTACCGCATCCGGGTGAGCGGCGCGGACCGCCCGGGCATCGTGCAGGCGATCGCCTCGATCCTCGCGAGCCGCGGCATCAACGTCGCGTCGCTCGAGTCGCGCGTGACCTACGCGCCGCTGAGCGGCACGCCGATGTTCGTCCTCGAGGCCGATCTGCACGTTCCGTCGAAGCTCGTCCTCTCGGAGCTGCGCAGCCAGCTCGCCGCCACCTGCGAGGAGGAGAACCTCGACTTCAGCCTCGAGCCGGGCGCCTGACCCGCGCCGAGCGCCGCACGGAAGGAGCCGCCGTCATGCCGACACGCAGCCCGCGCACCGAGCTCGCCACGCACCGGGTCGAGAACCAGGTGCCGCCGCTCGAGGACGTGAACCTCTTCGAGGTCGACGCGGCGCTCAAGGAAGGCCTGGTGCGCGAGGGCGCCGGCTGGGCGGAGGAGCAGGTGCGCGCCTTCGGGGCGCTGATGGGCAGCGAGCGGGTGATCCGCCTCGGCTACGACGCGAACCGCTATCCGCCCGAGCTGCGCGCCTTCGACCGCTACGGGCAGCGCATCGACGAGGTCGAGTACCACCCTGCCTACCACGAGCTCATGCGGCTCGCGATCGAGCACGGCATGCCGTCGCTGCCGTGGACCGCAGGACGTCCGGGCGGGCACGTCGCGCACGCGGCGATGCTCTACCTGCTCTCGCAGGTGGAGGCGGGCGTGTGCTGCCCGCTCACCATGACCTACGCGGTCGTGCCGGCGCTCCGCCGCCAGCCCGACGTCGCCGCCGAGTGGGAGCCGAGGGTGCTGTCGCGCGTCTACGACCCGCGCTCGATCCCGGCGAGCGAGAAGGCGGGCGCGACCTTCGGCATGGCGATGACCGAGAAGCAGGGCGGCTCGGACGTGCGCTCGAACACGACGCGCGCCCGCCCGCTCGGCGCAGGCGGCCCGGGCGGCGAGTACTACTTGACCGGGCACAAGTGGTTCTGCTCGGCGCCGATGTCGGATGCATTCTTGACGCTCGCCTACACCGAGCGCGGGCTCTCGTGCTTCCTCGTGCCGCGCTGGCTCCCCGACGGGACGCGCAACCGGATCCTGGTGCAGCGCCTCAAGGACAAGCTCGGCAACCGCTCGAACGCGTCCTCGGAGATCGAGTACCAGGACACCTGGGCGCGCATGGTCGGCGAGGAAGGTCGCGGCGTGCGTACGATCATCGACATGGTGCACCACACGCGCAACGACACCGTGACCGCGCCCGCCTCGTTCATGCGCCAGGCGGTGCTCCAGGCGACGCACCACGCCAGGTACCGCAGCGCGTTCGGCAAGCGCCTGTGCGAGCAGCCGCTCATGCGCAACGTGCTCGCCGACCTCATCATCGAGGCCGAGGCCGCGACCGCGCTCGCGCTCCGGATCGCGCGCGGCTTCGACGAGGCCGAGCGCGACGACGGCGCGCGCGCCTTCTCGCGCATCGCGACCGCGGCCGCCAAGTACTGGCTCAACAAGCGCGCGCCCGGGCACGTGGTCGAGGCGCTCGAGTGCCTGGGCGGCGCGGGCTACGTCGAGGAGTCGATCCTGCCGCGGCTCTACCGCGAGGCGCCGCTGAACGGCATCTGGGAAGGCTCGGGCAACGTGATCTGCCTCGACGTGCTGCGCGCGATGGTCCGCGAGCCCGAGTCGGTCGACGCCTTCCTCGGCGAGCTCGAGCTCGCGCGCGGCGGCGACCGGCGGCTCGACGCGGCGATCGAAGCGCTGCGCCGCTCGCTCACCGACACGAGCGACATCGAGCTGCGCTCCCGGAGCGTGACCGAGACCATGGCGCTCTGCCTCCAGGCGTCGCTCCTCGTGCGCCATGCGCCGCACGCGATCGCCGACGCCTTCTGCGCCACGCGTCTCGCGGGCGAGCACGGCCAGGCCTACGGCACGCTGCCCCGGGGCTGCGACTTCGCCGTGATCCTCGTGCGGGGCGGCCTCGAGGGCTGAGCTCGGCGCGCGAGCGCGAGCTCAGCCGCGCGCGCCGAGGGCCGCGCGGTGGTGCGGCAGGCCGAGGTCCTGCTCGGGGCCGAGCGGCACGATGCCGGTCGGATTGATGGTCGGGTGGCTCCGCTAATAGTGCTGCTTGATGTGCCAGTAATTGACCGTCTCGGCGACGCCCGGCGTCTGGAAGAGGTCGCGCAGGTAGCCGCTCAGGTTCGCGTGCTCCGCGATGCGGCGCAGGTTGCACTTGAAGTGCACGTAGTAGACGGCGTCGAAGCGGACGAGCGTCGTGAACAGCCGCCAGTCGGCCTCGGTCAGGCGGTCGCCGAACAGGTAGCGCCGACTCGCGAGCCGGGTGTCGAGCATCGCGAGCGTCTCGAAGAGCTCGCCGAACGCCTCCTCGTACGCCTCCTGGCTGGTCGCGAAGCCGCAGCGGTAGACGCCGTTGTTCACCCGCTCGTAGACGATCTCGTTCAGCGCGTCGATCTCCGCGCGCAGGTCGGCGGGGTAGAGGTCGACGCTCGGGTCGCCCAACGCGTCGAACTCCGAGTTCAGCATGCGGATGATCTCCGCCGACTCGTTGTTGACGATCGTCTGCTCCTTCTTGTCCCACAGCACGGGCACGGTGACCCGACCGGTGCAGTCCGGCTTGGCGCGCGTGTAGATCTCGTGCAGGCAGCGCGCGCCGTTCACCGTGTCGGGGATCGTGCCCGGCGAGCTGCCGAACTCCCAGCCGTTCTCGCCCATCACCGGCTCGACGATCGACAGCGAGACGTGCTCCATGCCTCGATCTTGCGCGAGGTCGGCGGGACCGGCAACGGAGACCTCGGCGACGGAGGCCGCGAGCGAAGATGGCGAAGAGCGCAGCAGGCGGGGACGGGCGCACGCGCTGCCCGTGGGCCGGGACGACGGAGGCGATGATCGCCTACCACGACCGCGAGTGGGGCGTGCCGGTGCGCGACGACCGGCGGCTCTTCGAGCTCCTGATCCTCGAGGGCGCGCAGGCGGGCCTCTCCTGGTCGACCATCCTCGCGCGGCGCGAGGGCTACCGGCGCGCGCTGCACGGCTTCGACCCCGAGCGCATCGCGCGCTACGGCGCACGCGACCGGGCGAGGCTGCTCGCCGACCCCGGCATCATCCGCAACCGCCTCAAGGTTGAGGCGGCGATCATCAACGCGCGCTGCACGCTCGAGGTGCAGGAGGAGATGGGCTCGCTCGCCGACTTCCTGTGGAGCTTCGTCGGCGGGAAGCCGATTGTGCACCGCTTCGAGAGCGCTTCGGAGGTGCCGGCGCACACGCCCGAGTCCGACGCGATGAGCCGCGCGCTCGCACGCCGCGGCTTCAAGTTCGTCGGCACGACGATCTGCTACGCGTTCATGCAGGCGACCGGCATGGTGAACGATCACCTGGTCGGCTGTTTCCGCCACCGCGAGGTCGGCGGGCGGCGTGGAAGGTCCGCCGCGGCCTGGTAAAGCGCCCGGGGCGCCGCGCGAGCAAGCGAGGGCGGCGACGGAGGACGGCGACCAGGGATGTCGAGCAGACGAGCGCGAAGAGCGGAAGAGCAGCATCTCGAGCGGCGGGCCGTGCGCCGCGCGAGCGGCGGGCGCGTCGCCCGCTGGCCCGTGCCGGCACGGCGCCGGCCGACGCTCGCCGAGCGGGCCGACCCGTTCGCGCTTTACGAGCAGTCGGTGCAGCGCCCGGAGGATGACGTCGCCTTCTTCGTCGACGTCTTCACGCACCTCCGCGGTCGCGAGCCGGTCGTGCTGCGCGAGGACTTCTGCGGCACGGCGCAGCTCTCCCGCACCTGGTGCCTGAGCCGGGCGGGCCGCCGCGCGATCGCCATCGACCTCGACCGCGCGACGCTCGACTGGGCGCACCGGCACAACGTCGCCCCCTACGCGCGGACGCTCCGCGGCCGGCTCGAGCTCGTGTACGGCGACGTCCTCGAGGTGCGGACGGAGCCCGTCGACGTGGTCTGCGCGATGAACTTCAGCTTCTGCGTCTTCAAGCAGCGCGAGGAGCTCGCGCGCTACTTGACGGTGGTGCGGAAGAGCCTCGTGCGCGACGGGCTCGTCTTCCTCGAGCTCTACGGCGGCACGGGCGCGATCGAGCCGGTCGTCGAGGAGCGGCAGGTCGGGCGCGTGACGTACGTCTGGGAGCAGAAGAGCTACGACCCGATCACCAACGAGACCCTGTGCTACATCCATTTCCGCTTCCGCGACGGCTCGTGTCTCGAGCGCGCCTTCGTCTACGACTGGCGCCTGTGGACCATCCCGGAGCTGCGCGAGCTGCTGCTCGAGGTCGGCTTCTCGAACGTCCGGGTCTACTGGGCGACCCTCGACGAGGAGGACGTCGCCGAGGGCGAGCCGACCTACGGCAACGGCAGCTACGTCGAGCGGGAGACGGCGGAGCAGCAGTACAGCTGGCTCGTCTACGTGGTCGGCGAGCGCTGAGCGCTACGATCGCCTGACGCCCGCAGCACGGCGAGGATCGTCTCCCGGTCGCGGTCGAGGCCCTTGTAGCGGGCGATCGGCTCGGGCATCGCGACGAGCGCGCGCTCGAGCGTGCCCCGCTCCTCCGCCGTCAATTCAGAGAACGGGTAGAGGTAGACGCGGATCAGGAACAGCGACGCCTCGAGCTCGCGGAAGGGCACCGTCACCTGACGCTCGACGCGGAGGAACCCCGGGCCGTCCGCGCGCCACGGCTCGCGACCGCCTTCCTCGGGGTGGCGGTCCAGGTGGTCGTCGGCGGTGACCGTCCAGACGAAGCGGACGTACGGCCCGCGCTCGACCATCGCCGCGACCATCGAGCGCTCGGCCTCGGGGTGCTTCGCGAAGCCGGGCACGGGGCCGTGGATCGTGCCGAAGCCCGCGCCGTGGATCCGCTCCGGACGCCAGCCGCTCGGGCTGCACACGTGGACGCCGATCGCGCTCGTGCGGCCGTCGGGCAGGCGGCGCAGCACGACCAGATCCTCCTGCACGGCGCGTGCGACGGCGAAGAGGACGGGCTCGCGCGGCTCCTCGAGGGCGGCGAAGCGCTCCGGGTGCTCGAGCGCGAGCGTCCGCTCGAGCCACGACCCGACGGCCGAGTGGATCTCGCGCTCGGCCGCGTCGCGGGCGAGCCACGCGTGCCGCGTGGCCGCCACCCTGCGCTTGGCCGCCAGGTAGCGCTCGAGCTGCTCGTCGACCTGGAAGTAGAGCCGGTCGGCGGCGCCGTTGCCGAAGTCGGTGCCGAAGCGCACGAGCCCCGCCTCCATGCGGAGCGGGTGCGGCCGGACCGGAAAGTAGCGCGCGGGGCGGGGGAGCGACATCGCCGTCAGCCGCTCGCCTGGCCGGTGCGTCCGGCGCGGCCCGTGGTGCGTCTGCGCAGCGCAAGGGTCAGCCGCCGGAGGAAGGCCTCGACCTCGCGCGTGTCGCGCAGCCGATAGCGCGCCGCCGTCGCGCGGTCCTCCTCGCCGACGAACACGCCGACGCCGCTCTCCGCGAGCACGCTGAACACGGTCTCGTCGGTCAGGTCGTCGCCGACGTGCATCGCGAGCGCGCCCTCGAGCCCGAGCGCGTCGAGCAGCCACAGCACCGCGCGGCCCTTGTCCCAGGCGACGCTCGGCCGCACCTCGATGACCTCCTTGCCGGGCTCGCGGCGCAGCCCCGGGTAGGCGGCGAGGACGTCGTCGACGATCGCGCAGACCTCGGCGACGCGCTCGCGCGCCACCAGCCGGTAGTGCGTCGCGACCGAGAAGCGCTTGCGCTCGACGAGCGCGCCGGGGATGGCGGAGGTGCGCTCGCGCAGCGCCGCCTCGACGGCGTCGAGCGCGGGAAGGTACGGCGCGCCGACCTGCAGCGAGACGCCGCTGCCCGGCGGACCCGCGATGTCGAAGCCGTGGCTGCCGACGTAGTAGACCTCGGGGACGCCGACGCGCTCGGCGACGTCGGCGCGATCGCGCCCGCTCACCACCGCGGTCGGGCAGAGGTCGGCGAGCTCCTCGACCAGACGCCGCGTCTCGGGCGCCAGCACCGCGAGCTCGGGGCGCGCGACGATGGGCGTCAGCGTGCCGTCGTAGTCGAGCGAGACGAAGACCCGCGGCGCGGGCTCGACGAGCGACTCGACGGCGTCGAGCGCGGAGGGGAGCTCGAGCGTCCGGCGCGTGTCGCCGCTCATCGTCTCATCTTGCGCCGCGGCGCTCCGCGAGCACCTGCGCGAGGATGCCCGGCTGATCGGTGATGATCGCCGTCGCGCCCTTGTCGATGCTCTCGTTCATGTCCGGCGCCATGTTGACCGTCCAGAAGTTCACCTGCAGGTCCGCCGCGCGCGCGCTCGCGACCGCGGGCGCCTCGATGACGACGAACGGGTGGATCGCGTCGAGGCCGAGCTCGAGCGCGAGCGCGATCGAGCGCTCGGGCTCGATGCTCTCCGCCACGTCGAGGAGGAGCGCCGAGTAGGCGTCGGGCTCGACCGCGAGGACCGCCGCCGCCGCGTCCTCGTCGAACGAGGAGAAGAAGGTGCGGTCGAGCGCGCGGAGCGCGCGGACCTCCGCGACCGCGGCCTCGGCGAGCGCGCGCGGCCCCGTCGTCTCGGTCAGGCAGGCCGCCCCGTAGACCTTGAGCTCGACGTTCACCAGCGCGTCGTCGGGCAGCGCCGCGTAGGTCTCGGCGAGGGTCGGCGGATGCTCGTCGGTCGGCTGGCCGTCGCCGTCGAGCAGCAGGCAGGCGCGCGCCTCGCCGAGCGTGTAGGCGCTGACGCAGCCGCTGCAGGTGGTCGTGCGGTCGAGCATGTCGTCGTGCATGACGATCAGGCCGCCGTCTGCGGTGATCTCGACGTCGAGCTCGATCCCGTCGGCGCCCTGGCGCATCGCCTCGCGGAACGAGGACAGCGAGTTCTCGGGGAACGGATGGCCGGGGCGCGTGACCCCGGTGCCGCGGTGGCCGATGTTCGCCGACGGCGCGAGCGCCGCGATGCGCTCGCGCACGGTCTGGCCGGGGCCGCGCCCGCTGTCCGAGCAGGCCGCGACGAGGGCCGCCGCGAGGAGGAGGGCGGTCGCGCGCGGCGCCCACGGCGCTCCGCCGCGCGCGGGGCGGGCGGGGCTCAGGGCTCCACCTCGACGCCGCGCCAGAAGGCGACGTGGTCCTTGATCTTGCGCGCCGCGGGCTTCGGGTCCGGGTACGTCCAGGCGGCGTCCCGGTTCACCTCGCCGCCGACCACGACGTCGTAGTAGTGCGCCGTCCCCTTCCACGGGCAGACGGTGGTCGTCTCGCTCGGCACGAAATGCTCGCGCACGAGCGCGTCGGGAGGGAAGTAGACGTTACCCTCGACGGTCTCGTACGACGTGCTCTCCGCGAGCGTCGCTCCGTGCCAGGTTGCGCGTGGCATGGCTGCCTCCTGCTGCGCAGGGCTTCCGGCCGCGCACCCTTCCGGCGCGCGGCGCTCGAGGTCCTCTACACCGCGTGCCGCGCCGGCGCATCCCGCCGCCCCGTGTGGGCTCACGCGTGGCGGCGCAGGAGCCGGCCGACGTCGACGCCCGTCACCCGCTCGACGAGCTCGCGGAACGACTCGGTCGAGATCGCCACGCGCTCGGTGGCGAGCGCCGCGACGACGTCGTCGAGCCGGTAGCGCCCCTCGCTCTTCTTGCGGATCTCCTCGTCGACCGAGAGCAGCACGCCCACGGCGCGCGCCGTGACTGCCCCCGAGGCGCGCGCGGTCCCGAGCTTCTCCACCGACGCGCCGCGCTTCGCGAGCCGCTCGAGCGAGCGGTGGTAGCGCTCCTCGCTGAGCGTCCCCGAGCGGAGCAAAAGCTGGAGAGAGTAGAGCTCGGCGAGCCCCTCGACGATCCAGTCGCCGTCGCCCGTCGAGCGCGCGCTGGTGACGACGTGCACGAGCTCGTGCAGCACGGTGCTGGTTCCGTCCGTCGAGATGAGCGGCAGCGCCGAGTGGACGTAGAGCGACGCCGGGCCCGAGAGCCCGCCGCGCCACATCGGGTCGTTCGCCCCGACGATCAGCAGGCGCGGCGGCAGGGAGGGGACGATCCGGGCGAGCGCCGGGAGCGTCCAGCGCAGCAGCGCGAGGATGTCGAGCCGGCGCAGCCCTTGCCCCTTCGGCGAGGCGATCGTCACGCTCATGCCCGAGATCTTCTCGACCGTCGTGTCGAGCTTCCCGGCGAGGATCCAGCCCGTCGGCCGGTCGAGCTTGCGGTGCGGCTGATCGATCTCGAAGGTCCCGTCGTCGCGCGCGACGAACGGTGTCGCGATCTCCCAGCCGATCGGCAGGCGCACGCGCAGCACCGCGCGCGCCTCGGCCGTCTCGTGGCCCTCGGAGGAGATCGGCGGCACGATGTCCTCGCCGCGGAACAGCGCCCAGTTGTCGGTGCAGCGCGCGTCGTAGCCGACCGAGTCGTGCAGGTGCTCGAGGCGGACGCTGTAGCGGAGCTCGCCCCGGCTCTTCGGCAGGTGCCAGATGACGCGCTCGTCCTCGACCTCGATCCTCCCGTCGCCCTCGAAGCGGAAGTGGCGCTGCGGGTCGATCCGCATGCGGACCAGCTCGAGGAGCCCCGGGTTGCGCTCGACGCGCATCGTGACGCGCGCGACGCGCTCGGTCGGGACGATGCGCACGTCGTAGCGCACGTCGTAGGTCGGCGGCGCGCTGGGCGAGGCCTCGGGCGTCGCCGCCCGGGCGGGAGCGAGCGGTGCCAAGAGGAGCGCGATCGCGAGCGACGCCGCGTCGCGCAGCAGGGCGCGCTGACCCGCGGTCACGCGGCCTCCCGGCGCGTGCGCTTTGCCACCTCGATCCCCAGCGCGACCCGCTCCGCGACCGACATCCCGGGCCGCACCCGGCGCTCGATCTCGTCGAGGCGCGGCGCCAGGCCCGCGGCGTTCGCGAGCTGCACGGCAAGCCCGGGACGCGCGTTCGCCTCGAGGACGACCGGCCCGCGGCGCGCGTCGACCACCACGTCGACGCCGAGGTAGCCGAGGCCGGTGAGCCCCCCGACCGCGACCGCGATGCGCAGCACCTCGGCGAACGAGGGCACGCGGAGCCCGACCACCGGGATCCCGGTGTCCGGGTGCTCGCGCACCGGGCGCCCGCTGAGGATCGCGTGCACCGTGCGTCCGGTCGCGAGGTCGACCCCGACGCCGACCGCGCCCTGGTGCAGGTTCGCGCGGCCGGCCGACGCGGTCGTCGGCAGGCGCACCATCGACATCGCGGGGACGCCCCGGTAGACCACGACCCGCACGTCGGGCACGCCGCCGCTCGACACCCGGGCCATCGCCGGGTGCACCTCGAGCCGCTCCTCGACCAGCACCTGGTCGAGGTGTCCGGCGAGCGCGTAGAGCCCGGAGAGGATCTCCGCCGCGTGGAAGCGGATGTCCTCGAGCGTCACGCGCCGGCCCCCCGAGCGGAGGAAGGCGTCGCCGTCGCGCCCGTCGATCACGATGATGCCGTTGCCCATCGCGCCGCGCGACGGCTTGACGACGAACGCGTCGTTCCGTGCCGCGATGTCGTCGATGCGCCGGAGCTCGAAGTGGTGCTCGATCGCGCCGAGGAGGCGCGGCGTCGGGACGCCGGCGCTCGCGCAGAGCCGCTTGGTGCGCAGCTTGTCGTCGACCACCGGGTAGAGCCGGCGCGGGTTGCTGCGCTGGATGTAGAGCACGTTGCGCGCGTTGATGCCGAGCACGCCGGCCCGGCGGAGCGCACGACCGAGGCGGGTCACGGCGCGGTCCCGGCGCACCGCTCGTCCCGCTCGGCGTCGTCGTGGCCGGCCCCGGGCAGCTCGGCCGAAGGCCAGGCGTCGCTCGCCTCGCGCGCCAGCAGGCGGAAGCGGGCCAGCTCGGAGAGCCGGTAGCCCGTGTAGCCGCCCATCAGGACCAGGACGCCCATCACGACGAAGACCAGCTCGGGGAAGCTGAACATCA
>FWPU01008191.1_pt1 | contig 18152 bp, 16 predicted proteins | sample 2228361 | NCBI WGS metagenome assembly FWPU01 (sample SAMEA103939777, study PRJEB20133) | metagenome
CGGACACGCCACCGCGATCGCCCCCGCCCCCGTCGCCGCCAATTGCTCCGCCCGCTCCACGCTCATCCGCTTACCTTTTTCTTCCCCCAAGAACACCAGCCCCCCGCCCGTCCCGCAGCAGAATGACCGCCCGCGCGAGCGCTCCGCTTCAACCAGTCCCCCAAACCGCCCCGCCACCCGCCGCGGCGCCTCATAAATGCCCAGATAGCGCCCCAGATAGCACGGGTCGTGAAACACCACCGCATCCTTCTCCCCGACCGGCAGCCGCCCCGCGTGCCGCCCCAATACCTGGCTGTGGTGTTCCACCGCCGGTGCCTCTCCATACTCCCCCCAGTCCTCTGAGATCGTCCGCACGCAGTGCGGGCAGATCGATACCAGCTTCTTCACCCCGGCGCCCTCGAGCTGCTCCAGGTTCTCCCTCGCCAGTTCCCCGAACGCCAAATCATTTCCAAGCCGGCGCGCCGCATCTCCCGTGCACTTCTCCTTCGGCAGCACCCCGAAGCCGATCCCCAGCTCCCTCAGCACCAGCGCCAGCGCCTTGATGATCTCCCGCCCGCCAGGGTCGTAGGCCCCCATGCAGCCCAGCCACAGGCAGTACTCCTGCGAGCCGTCGTATCGCGGCAGGCCCGCCCTTTCAATGAACCTCTCGCGCTCCTGCGCCGGCACGCCCAGCGGATTGCCCCACCGTTCCAGGTTTAAAAACAGCCGGTTGCCCCGGTCGTCCTCCCACCTGCCGGTGTTGACCGCCCCCCGCCGCAGCCCGACGATCACCGGCACATGCTCGATCCCCACCGGACACTGGTGCTCGCACGCCCCGCACGTGGTGCACTCAAAGGCCGCCTCCTGGGAGATGTGCCGCCCGGTAAGAGGCGCCTCCGCCCCCGGTCCGAACTCCTTCAGATAGGCCCGCACACCCAGCACGATTTCCTTCGGGTTCAACTCCTTGCCGGTGTTGAACGCCGGACAATGCTCCGTACACCGCCCGCACTCCACACACGCGTAGGCCTGCAACGCCGTCAGCCGCGTCACGTCTTTGCCCGCCCTCAGCCCGAAGTCGTCCTCGCCTTCCAGCCGCGGAATCCGGCCGAACCCGCCCCGGCCCAAAAACACCGCCACCGGACCGAGCGCCAGGTGCAGATGCTTCGTCCCCGGAATCAGCGGCAGAAAAACCGCCAGGCTCAGCGTATGCACCCACCACACCACGCGCGCCGCCGCGCCCCCCTCCGGCAGCGCGTAGCCCGCCACATAAGTCCACATCAGCGTGAAAATCAGCAACGCGATCCAGAACGACTCCATCGACAGCTCCCCCAGCCACTTCGGCCGGATCAGGAACCGCCGCACCGCCAGGCCCGTGATCGCCACCGCCACCGCCACCGCCACGGCCTCTACCCCCCGCAAGTACAAGGCCCCCGCGCCCTCCTCCGCAATCAGTCGCCGGCCGAATCCCCGCGCCACATGATCCAACGTCACCGGCGCAAACGCCCAGAAACCCCAGAACACCACCGCATGCCCCAGCCCCGCCCACACCCGCTCCCGAATCACCTTGCCCTGGAGCAACACCTCCCACACCAGCCTCCTTACCCGCGGCCACACCGGCCCCAGCCGGAAATCCCCCTCCCGCTTCGACCCCAGGATCGCCCCCACCACCCCCCGCAGCCGCCACCACGTCGCCCCTGCCGAAACCGCCCCCACCAGCGCCAGCAACAACATCTCCCGCCCCGTCGGATCCTTCATACGCGGTTCCCTCCGACTGTAGCACGCCACCGGTTCGCTACAATGGCACCTTTGGAGGACATGATTGCGCTTCGTCGTCTCCGGCGGCGCCGGCTTCATCGGCTCCCACCTCTGTGATCGCCTCATCGCGGATGGCCACTCCGTCCTTGTCCTGGACAACCTGCTGACTGGTTCCGAGGCCAACCTGTCCCAGTTGCGCGATCACCCCCGCTTTGCCTTCCAGTTCTGCGACGTCACCACCACCGTCGAGGTGGAAGGTCCCGTCGATGCCGTCCTCCATCTCGCTTCCCCGGCCAGCCCCGCCGAGTACGTCAAGCACCCCATCGAGACGCTTATGGCCGGCTCAGCCGGCACCCGCAACCTGCTCGAGCTCGCCCGCCGCCACCACGCCCGCTTCCTCCTCGCCAGCACCTCGGAGTGCTACGGCGACCCCCTCGTACACCCCCAGTCGGAATCCTACTGGGGCAACGTCAACCCCGTCGGCCCCCGCTCCTGCTACGACGAAGGCAAGCGCTTTGCCGAGGCCCTGACCATGGCCTACCACCGCCAGTACCGCCTCCGCACCCATATCGCCCGCATCTTCAATACCTACGGGCCCCGCATGCAGCTGCATGACGGCCGCGTCGTGCCCGCCTTCATCGACCAGGCCCTCACCGGCGAGCCCATCACCGTCTTCGGCGACGGCGCCCAAACCCGCAGCTTTTGCTACGTCGCCGACCTCGTCGACGGTCTCTGCCGCCTCTGCCAATCCGACGAGCCCTACCCCGTCAACCTCGGCAACCCCCATGAGATGCGCGTGCTCGACTTCGCCCAGTATGTCCGTACCCTCACCGGCAGCCGCGTCCCCATCGTCTTCAAGCCCCTCCCCGAGGACGACCCGCGCCGCCGCCGCCCCGACATCTCCAAAGCCAAAGCCCTCCTCGGCTGGGAGCCCACCACCCCGCTCGAGGAAGGCCTCCGCCTCACCATCGACTACTTCCGCCGCCGCCGCGCCGCCGTCAAAACCCGCTGACCGCCGGCCCCGCTCTTATTCGTACACGACGGCCGTCCCGCTGGCGCTCACCATCAGCATGTTGCTCCCCCCGCCGCCGATGGTCTCGTAATCCAGATCCATCCCCACCACCGCATTGGCCCCCATCGCCTCCGCCTGGCTGATCATCTCGTTGATCGCCAGCTCCTTCGCTTTCCGCAACTCGCCTTCGTAAGCGGCCGAACGGCCCCCCACAATATCCCGGATGCCCGCAAAAAAGTCCTTGAAGATATTCGCCCCCAGTATCGCTTCCCCGCTCACAAGCCCCAGATACTTCGTGATCTTCCTGCCTTCCAGCCCGGGCGTTGTCACTACCAGCATCAGCTTCCTCCTTCCTCAAATATACTATCTGCGCACGCTTGCCCGTTTCCGTCCCCCCACATCCCCGCCCTCCACCCCCAGCTCCGTTTCCGGTACAATCGAAGCTTATCCCGCACAATGGTGACTGAGCAGTTCGGTGGCCGCCCGGCCGGCGCAATCGCAATTTACCCCGGAACCTTCGATCCCTTCACCAACGGCCACCTCGATATCATCCACCGCTCCGCCGGCCTGTTCGGCAAACTGGTCGTCGCCATCCTGCGCAACGAAGGTAAGCAGCCCCTGTTCTCGGTCGCCGAGCGCATCGAGATGATGCAGCAGGTCCTCGGCCCCTACGCCAATGTCGAAGTCGATTCCTTCGACGGCCTGCTCGCCGATTACGCCGCCCGCAAAGGAGCCACCGTCATCCTCCGTGGCATCCGCGCGATTTCCGATTACGAGTACGAATTGCAGATGGCGCTGATGAACCGGCGGCTGCATCCGGAGATTGAAACCGTCTTCCTGCTGGCCGGCGAAGCTTACTCCTTCATTAGTTCCCGCCTGGTCAAAGAGGTCGCCGCGCTCGGCGGCAACGTCTCCGGACTCGTGCCCCCCGTCGTGGAGGCCAGACTCAAAACCAAGTTTCAAGGAGCCTAACCGTGCAATCATCACAACTCAAACTCGGATTGGCGGACCGCATGTCGCTGATCTCCATGTCCGCCACCATGAAAGTCTCCGCCGAAGCCGCTCGCCTGAAAAGCGAAGGCGTCGATGTCGTCGGCTTCGGCGCCGGCGAGCCCGACTTCCCCACTCCGGACAACGTCAAGCAGGCCGGCATCAAGGCCATCGAAGACAATTTCACCAAGTACACCCAGGCCGGCGGCATCCCCGAGCTGAAAAAGGCCATCTGTGAGCGCCACGCCGCCGACTACGGCACTTCCTACACCCCCGCCGAATGCATGGTCAACGTCGGTGGAAAACACACGATCTTCAACTTCACCCAGGCCGTCCTCAACCCCGGCGATGAGGTCGTCATCCCGGTCCCCTACTGGGTCACCTATAAGGACGTCGTCAACTATGCCGGCGCCAAGTGCGTCTTCGTCAACACCGACGAGGACAAGGGCTTCACCCTCACCGCCTCGATGCTCGAGCCCTATCTCACCGCCAAAACCAAGCTCGTCATCATCAACTCCCCGTCCAACCCCAGCGGCGCCGTCCTCGACAACGAAGAGTTCAAGAAAATCCTCCAGCTCACCATCGACCGCGGCATCTGGCTCATGACCGACGAATGCTACGACAAGTTCGTCTACGACTCTGAGCCCTTCTCCATCGCCTCCGTCCCCGGCGCCAAGGATAACCTCCTCCTGGTCGGCTCCTTGTCCAAGACCTATTCCATGACCGGATGGCGCATCGGCTTCGGCCTCGCCCCCGCCCCCGTCATCAAGGCCGCCCAGGAGTTGCAGAGCCATAGCACGTCGAACCCCGTTTCCATCGCCCAGAAAGCCGCCCTCGAGGCCCTCCGCGGCCCCCAAGACGCCGTCGGCGTCATGCTCGAAGAGTACCGCCGCCGCCGCGCCTATGTCATTGACCGCATCAACGCTATCCCCGGCCTCAAAATGGCCCCCCCGAGGGGCGCCTTCTACGCCTACCCCAACGTCAGCGCTACGTTCGGCAAAAACGGCATCCGCTGCTCAATGGACTTCGCCGAGCAGCTCCTCCAACAGGCTCATGTCGCCGCCGTCCCCGGCGAGGCCTTCGGCACCACCGAGCACATCCGCATCTCCTATGCCACCTCCATGAAAGAGCTCGAGCGCGGCCTCGACCGCATCCAGAGGTTCGTCGAATCGCTCCCATAGACGGCGCGCCCCCTACCCCATCGTCAGCTCATCGGCCGCTTCCAGCGGCGTGCCGCACTCCCGGCAGATGACCGCCCCACAGTCGCCGCACACCAACGCCGCCTCCACCGCCTTCTCGCATCGCGGGCAGTATAGTGTCGGCGCCGGCTGTTGTTCCTTCTGCTCTTCCACGCGCTCTCCTGCCGAGCCCGGCAACAGGCTCTTGTTAGACTGAAAGTTCATTACAGCACGTCTGCCCATCATGCCTGTGGCGCGCCGATTCACCCTCCTGCTGCTGCTGGCCGGCTGCCGCGCCTCTCATCAGCCGCCCGCCCCCATCGCCACCGCCTACGTCGGTCCCCACGAGCTCGAGCTGCTCGCCGAACTCTCCCCCAACTCCCCCGTCGCCGCCACCCTCCGGCACGGGCAGCAAGTCGAGATCCTCCAATGGAAACGCCGCTTCGCCCGCCTCCGCACCCCGGACGGCCGGACCGGCTGGGCCGACGGTCGCCTCCTTCTCAACGCCGCCCAGATGGCTCGGCTCAGACTGCTCTCAATGAGCGCCGCCTCCTTGCCTTCTCAAGGCAAGGCCACCGTCTACGACGTCCTCAATGTTCACACCGAGCCGAACCGCGCCGCCCCCAGCTTCTACCAACTGCGCGAAGGCCTCCTCGCCGATGTCATCGCCCACCAATTGCTCCCCCGCACTCCCTACCAGCCGGCCCCCGGCGATGCCGAGCTTCCCTCTCCTCTGAACTCCTACGCGCCCCCCGGACAACTGCCCCCCGGTCTTGCCCCCCTGGACGACTGGAGCCTGGTCCGCCTCCCCGACGGTCGCGCCGGCTGGGTCCTCACCGCCCCGCTCGTCATGGCCATCCCCGACGAAGTGGCCCAGTATGCCGAGGGCCAGCGCATCACCTCCTATTTCCCCCTGGCCCGCCTCCACGATCGCGGCCAAACCCGCCATCACTGGCTCTGGACCACGCTTTCACAAACCCGCCGGCCCTACCAGTTCGACAGTTTTCGCGTCTTCGTCTGGAGCCTCCGCCGGCGTCGCTATGAAACCGCCTACATCGAGCGCAACCTGATCGGTTACTTCCCCGTCGAAGTCAGCCCCTCGGGCCGGTTCTCCCTCATCATCCGCGACAACGATGGCCAACTCCGCCGCCGCACCTACGCTTTCCAGGGCTACCGCGTCCGCCTCATCGGCAAAGCTCCCTGGGCCCCGCCCGCCAACCCCGTCCGCTTGCCGGCTCCGCCACCCTCCCAGCCGTCGCAAAACCGTTCGCTCTGGAACACCCTCCGCGAGCGGCTCGGCGCTCTCTGGAACGGCCGGTAGCTCGCACCCCGAGACGCCCCCTCACAGCTCCACCTGGTCCCGCGCCATGAATTCCTGGATGTGCGGGTGGTCGGAGTACTTCAACTCCTCGACCGACCCGAAGAAGATCGCTCGGCCCTCATGCAGCACCACCACCCGGTCGGCCACCTTCCGCATCAGCTCCAGATCGTGCGTCACCACCACCGAGGTCAAACGCAGTTGCCGCTTCAGCCGCAGCATCAGATTCGCCAGGTGGTCCGACATGATCGGATCCACCATCGTCGTCGGTTCGTCGTACAGGATGCACTCCGGCTGCGCCGCCAGCGCCCGTGAAATCGCCACCGCCCGCTTGTAGCCCGTCGACAGGTCCGAAGGATACGCGTACTTGTACCCTTCCAGATCCACCATCCTCAGCAGCCCGTCCACCACCTGGTCCTTGTCCACTTGGTCGTAATCCTCCCGCAGCTCCAGCGAAAACAGAATGTTCTCCTCCACCGTCAGCGAGTCGAACAGCGCCCCCGATTGAAACACCATCGTCACCTTCTTCCGGATCCGCCGCAGCTCCGCCTCCCCGGCTTCCGTGATGTCGCTGTGCGCCACGATCACCCGCCCCGAGTCCGGCTTCAAAAATCCCATGATGTGCGCCAGCGTCACCGACTTGCCCACCCCGCTCCGGCCGATGATCGCCACCGTCTCCCCCGCCCGCACGTGAAAACTCACATCGACTAAAACCGGCACGTCAAACGTCTTATTAACGTTACGGAACTCGATGTAGTACGGGTACAGCACGCTCATGGCTTCTCCGCCTCGTGCCGTTGGGAGATCGATCGCTGATGGGATTTCCAATCACCCGCTGTATTGACGTTTTCCGCCCAGCCGCCCTCCGGCGCCTCCCACCGCGCCACCTTCAGCTCGGCCAGCAGCTCCATCAGTTTCCACCTCTTCCGGTCGATGGCCGACCGCACCGGCCCCAGGCATCGCCGGTGATACACAGCGCACAGCGGCTCGGCCCGCCCCGGCCCGGAATACGGCACCAGGCAGTCCGCCCCCGCCGCCTCGGCCCTATCCAGCAGCTCTCCCAAAAACGCCGCCGAAACCCCCGGCATGTCGCACGCCACAATCAGGTTCCACTCTGCTTCCGTTGCCGCCAGCGCCGCCTCCAGCCCTCCCAGCGGCCCGTTCCCCGGCCGCTGATCGGCAATGATCGGCCGCCTCAAGCCCTCATAGCGCTCGGGCGGACCCACCAGCACGGCCGAACCCGCCGCCTTCTCCACTTCCCGGGCCACCCGCTCGGCCAGCACCGTGTCCTCGTACGGCAAAAGCGCTTTGTCCCGCCCCATTCGCGAACTGGCCCCCCCGACCAGAACGAAGCCGGCCCGCCTCATGCCAAAATAATAGCACTGGCTCTGGCCCGTCACCGCCTTCAACTCGCTTGGCCTTCCGGACGATTATGAGTATAATCGGAAAGAACATATCGATGCGGAATTGTTTGATCCTCGCCGCGCCCCTCCTGCTGGCCGCGGCCCTCCCTTCCGATGCCGTCGCCGGCGGCCCCGCCCGCTCCGTCGTCCGCGCCGATCACCGCACCGGCCGCCTTGTGCGCAGGATCATCGCTCCGCCCGCAGCCCGCAACAAGGCCCACCTGGATAGCCTCGTCGAGCATGTCGCCCGCAAACACCAGCTCGATCCCCTCCTCGTCCGCTCCGTCATCCACGTCGAAAGCAATTACAATCCCTTCGCCGTCTCCCCCAAAGGCGCCCAGGGCCTCATGCAACTCATCCCTCAAACCGCCCGCCGTTTCGGCGTCGCCAACCCGTTCGACCCCGGCCAGAACATCGAGGGCGGCGTGCGCTACCTCAAGTACCTCAAAGACTTGTTCGGCAATGAGCGCCTCGCCCTCGCCGCTTACAACGCCGGTGAGGCGGCCGTGCTCAGCCACCGCAACAACGTGCCGCCCTTTCCGGAAACCCTTGCCTACGTCCGCCGTGTGGGCGACAAATACAACGAGCTGAAGCGCCGCCCCGCCCCCGATTCCACCGCCGCGCCCACGCCGCAATACCGGCCGCTCGAAACGTTCATCGATTCCCAAGGCAGGCTCCATCTCAGGACGAGGTGACCCCCGATGGATCCTTGCCCCAGTTCCAGACCCCGCGCTGCACCCCGCCCCCCTCGCGCCCTGCTCCTCGCCCTCCTGGCCGCCCTGACACCCACTAGCCCCGCGCACGCGACAATCTCCGTCACCGATGTGCGCTACTGGTCACTCGGTGACGTCACCCGCATCGCCGTCGAAACCACCGGCGAATTCAGCTTTAAGTACCGCCGGCTCGCCAACCCCGATCGCATCTATTTCGATATCCTCAACTCCACCCAGCGCGTCTCCTCCGACACCACCCACGTCATCGACGTCAACGACGGCTTGGTCAAGCAGATTCGCGTCGCCCAGAACCGCCGGACCGTAACCCGCGTCGTCGTTGACCTCGCCCCCAGCGTCGGCGTCAGCGCCTCCTACCTGGCCAACCCCGACCGCCTCATCATCGAGGTTCGCAGCCCCGCGGCCCCGCCCGCCGCCGGCGCCGCCCCCGCCTCCCCGACGACCCTCGACCCCCCCGCCGCCGAAGAGCCGCCCCCACGCGCCGCCACGGCCCCCGCCCTCCCCGAGCAAACGCGCATCGCCGCTCCCGCCAAGCGCAATCAGAGCGGCCGCCGCTCGCTTACCCGCGTGCTCGGTCTCAAGCTCGGCCGCGTCGTCATTGACCCCGGCCACGGCGGCCGGGACACCGGAACCATCGGCCCCTCCGGCTTGATGGAAAAAGATGTCGTTCTCGATGTCGCCACCCGCCTCAAGGCCCTCATCGAGGAGCGCTTGGACAGCGAAGCCATCCTCACCCGCACCGGCGACGTCTCACTCCCCCTCGAGGCCAGAACCCAACTGGCCAACGACCAGCAAGCCGACCTCTTCCTTTCCATCCACGTCAATTCCTCCCGCTACCGCGCCGTCGGCGGCGTCGAAACCTTCTACCTGAACTTCACTGAATCCCGCGCCGATCTGGAACTCGCCGCCCGCGAAAACGCCGGCTCCAACCGCTCCATCCACGAGCTCTCCGACCTCGTCCGCAAAATCGCCCTCGATGACAAGATCCAGGAATCCCGTGACTTCGCCGCCGCGGTCCAGAAATCCCTCCATGCCCTCCTCCGCAAGCACAACCCCGGCGCCAAAAACCGCGGCGTTAAAAAGGCCCCCTTCGTCGTCCTCATCGACGCCGAGATGCCCTCCGTACTCGTCGAGCTCGGCTTTATCAGCAATCCGAAAGAGGAAAAGCTGATGGCCAACCCCGACCATCGCCAGGCCATCGCCGAGGCCCTCTTCCAGGGCCTGGCCGATTACGCCTCAACCCTCAGCCACTTCCAGGTCGCTCGCTCCGGCGGCGACCCTCAATAGCCCCCCTATTGCTCCACCCGGTAGTTCGGCGCTTCCTTCGTGATTATCACGTCATGAACGTGGCTTTCCCGCAGACCCGCGATCGACACCCGCAGGAACCGCGCGCGCTCTTGTAACTCCCCGATCGTCCGGCATCCGCAGTACCCCATCCCTGACCGCAGCCCCCCCACGAGCTGATACACCATCTCCGCCAGCGGCCCTTTGTACGGCACCCGCCCCTCAATACCCTCCGGAACCAGCTTCACCGCCGCATCCTGCGCGTAACGGTCCGAACTCCCCGCCGCCATCGCCCCGATCGAGCCCATCCCCCGATAGCTCTTGAACGTCCGCCCCTGATACAGAATCGTCTCCCCGGGGCTCTCCTCCGTGCCCGCAAACAGCCCCCCGATCATCACGCAATCCGCCCCCGCCGCGATCGCTTTGGTGATGTCGCCCGAGTACTTGATCCCCCCGTCGGCAATCAGCGGTACGCTCGCTGCCCGCGTCACCTTCGCGCACTCCGCGATCGCCGTTATCTGCGGCACCCCCGAGCCCGTCACCACCCGCGTCGTGCAAATCGAGCCCGGCCCGATCCCGACTTTCACCCCGTCCACCCCCGCCTCGATTAAATCGCGCGCCCCTTCCGCCGTCGCCACGTTGCCCGCAATCAGTTGCGTCTCCGGCAGTCGCCGCTTCACTTGCCGCGCCGCTTCAATCACCCGCTCGCTGTGGCCGTGCGCCGTGTCGATCACCAGCACGTCCACCTTCTTCAACACCAGCTCCTGCGCCCGCTCCAGAAAATCCCCCGCCGCCCCGATCGCCGCCCCCGCCCGCAGCCGCCCCTGCTCGTCCTTGGCCGCGTTCGGGTATTTCAGCTTCTTCTGGATGTCCTTCACCGTGATCAGGCCCTTGAGGTTGTATTCCTCGTCCACCACCAGCAGCTTCTCCACCCGGTGCCGGTGCAGGATCTTCTCGGCTTCCTCCAGCGTCGTGCCCACCGGAACCGTGATCAGGTTCTCCTTCGTCATCAGCTCCCCGATCGGCAGATCGTAGCGCGTCTCAAACCGCAGGTCCCGGTTCGTCAATATGCCCACCAGCTTCGTCCCCTCCACCACCGGCACCCCGGAAATCCGATAGCGCCGCATCACTTCCAGCGCTTCGTATATCTTCTGGTGCGGCGCCATCGTCACCGGATCCACGATCATCCCGCTCTCACTCCGCTTCACCCGGTCCACTTCCTCCGCCTGCCGCTCGATCGGCATGTTCTTGTGGATGATCCCGATCCCCCCTTCCCGCGCCAGCGCAATCGCTAAATGCGATTCCGTCACCGTATCCATCGCCGCGCTCACGATCGGAATGTTCAGCGCCACCGCCCGCGTCACGCGCGTCCGCGTGTCCGCCTCCGCCGGCAACACCGCACTGCGCGACGGGATCAGTAACACATCATCAAAGGTGAGCCCAACCGGAAGGTTGTCTGGGAGCATCGTTTGATTCCCCATCATACGGAAGCCGCCCGACACCCCGCAACGCTCCGCGCCGCCTGAAACCTCTCTGCTAAAATAATGGGCGTCCCTGCTGCATATGATTCAGGCAACACAACTGCGCCCCGGCATGATCATCGATTTCAAGGGTGACTTGCACTCGGTCTTCCGCACCGAACACCGCACCCCAGGCAACAAGCGCGGCTTCGTCCAGGCCCGCCTCCGCAACCTCCGCACCGGCGCCATGATCGATCACAAGTTCTCCTCCACCGACTTCGTCGAACGCGCCTTCCTGGAACAGAAGCAGATGGAGTTCCTCTACGAGGACGGCGGCAACTACTACTTCATGAACACCGAGGATTTCACCCAGATCGGCCTCTCCGCCGAGCTCCTCGGCGACGCCGTCCACTACCTCACCCCCCAGTTCGCCGTCAGCGTCGAGTTCTACGAGGGCAAGCCCGTCAACCTCTCCCTGCCGCCCACCGTCGACCTCACCGTAGTCGAGACCGAGCCCTCGCTCAAGGGCGCCACCGTCTCCAACGTCACCAAACCCGCTAGAACCGAAACCGGCCTCGTCGTCCAGGTCCCCCCCTTCGTCAATGCCGGCGAAAAAATCCGCGTCAGCACCACCGACGGCTCCTACCAAGAACGCGTCTGATTCAGGATTAGTCTACTCAACCGCCAAACCCGCCGCCGCTCGAACCGCCCCCACCAGTTCCCCCTCCTCCTCCGGAAACACCGTCCGCAGGTCCAGCAGCAGGCGCTCCTCCGCGATCCGCGCAATCACCGGCGGATCCGCCGCCCGCAGCTTCCTCTCCAGCGCGCTCACATCCGGCGCCCGTACGGCGATCACCCACGTCGGCAGCGACTGCTCGGGCGTCGACCCGCCGCCGATCACCGACATCCCCTCTTGCAGACTTGCCTCCAGGCCTTCCAGCTTCGCCGCCACTCGCTCTGCCCGCACCCGGATCGCCTCAGCGCTCTGAGCGATCATCTGCAACGACGGGATCCGCTCATACCGCTCCAACAGCAGCTCCCGTAGCGTGTTCTCCAGCGCCTGGTAAATCAGCTTGTCCACCCGCAACGCCCGGAACATCGGATTGCGCCGCAGCCGCGCCACCAGCTCCGCATCCCCCGTAATGATGCCCGCTTGCGGCCCCCCGAGCAGCTTGTCCCCGCTGAACGACACCAGGTTCACCCCCGCCTCGATGCTTTCCGACGGCCGCGGCTCGTCGATGCCATACGCCCGCAGGTCCGCCACGCACCCGCTGCCCAGGTCCTGGTACACCGGCACCCCACGCTCCCGCCCCAGCGCCGCCAGCTCCGCCAGCGGCGGCCGCGCCGTGAAGCCCGTAATCCGGAAGTTGGAGTGATGCACCACCAGAATCAGCCGGGTCCGCTCCGTGAACGCCTCCCGGTAGTCCCCGATATGCGTCTTGTTCGTCGTCCCCACTTCCCGCAGAATCGCACCCGACCGAGTCATAATGTCCGGAATCCGAAATCCGTCCCCGATCTCGATCAGCTCGCCCCGCGACACAATCACCTCATGGCCCGCCGCCAGTTCGTTCAACGTCAGGTACACCGCCGCCGCGTTATTGTTCACCGCAATCCCCGGCCGCCCGAACAGCCGCTCCAGCAGCGGCGAAATGTGAACGTCGCGCTTGCCCCGGCGCCCCCGCTCCAGATCGTACTCGAGATTCGAGTACCCTCCCACCGGCCGGAAGTCTCCCACAGGCGCCCGCCCCAGATTCGTGTGCAGCACCACCCCCGTCGCGTTGATCACCCGCCGCTGCGACGGCCTCGCCAGCCTCGCCAGCGCCGCCCGCACCCGCTCCTCCACCCCCGGCGCCTCAGCCGACGCCTTCGCCGCCAGCTCCGCCCGCGCTTCCGCCAGCGCCCGCCGTACCTCCCCCGTGATCAGTGCTCGCGGAAATGCCTCCGCCAGGTCCTCCAGCCGCTCCACTACCTCGTGCACGGCCGGCAGTTCTCGGAGCCTGGCGTTGTCGCTCACTTCGGAAAGATCTGGTTCAGCTCCTCCAGACTCGCCCGGCGCCCGTACTCGCAAAGTTCGAACGCCTCGTAGTACTTCACCTGGCGCCCCTTCTCCGCCCCGTAGCGCTTCTCCAGCGCCTTGCGCACCTCGTCCGGCACCCTCGGCGCCCGCGACTCCGCCAGCCACTTCTTCCGCGCCGCCGGATCCTTCGGAACCCGGTCGAGAATCCCGTCCACCCACGGCAGCCACTCGTACATCTGTGATACATGCGCGTCCAGCGCGTTCACCTTCGTCTCCCAGACGTCATCCAGCGCCACGACAACGTCCGGACGGAATGGCGCCGGCTTCTGGAAGCCGTCCTGGTAATACATGAACACCGGATTCTTCCGCAACGCCGGCACGTCGGAAACCAGATTCGGCACCACCACCATGTACGCCGCGTCCTGCATCAGCACCCCGGTGTAACGGTGATCCGGATGATAGTCGTTCGGCCGCGGCCCCAGCACGATGTCCGCCTTCCATTCCCGTATCGCCCGGATGATCTGCTTGCGCACCTCCAACGTCGGCAGCAGCTCGCCGTCCGGGTTGTCCAGTACTTCGTACTCCGCTATCCCCAGCCGCCGCGCCGCCTCCTGCGTCTCCGCGTGCCGCCGCTTGGCCAGTATGCCCCCGCCCATCTCGTGGTGCCCCGCGTCGCCGTTGGTCACCGAAAGAAACTTTACCGCATGCCCCGCTTTGGCGAATTTTGCCGCCGTGCCGCCGAAGCGAATGTCGCAGTCGTCCGGATGCGCCCCAATGGCGATGATCCGTAACTTGCCCTCTTGCGCCAGGCAGACGCCCAGCGCCGCCATCAATACCGTCACCACGCGCAACATCTCTCTCTTTTCTCCCTAAGATTCCTATCCCTGCACCCCGTACAGCCCTTTCCAGCTCACCTCTTTCCCGCTGTAGATCGCCGTCCGCCCTAGAATCGCGATCATCGTGCTCAACGCCGACCGCTCCGCCACGTTCTCCGGCTTGCCCGTCTGGATCCGCTCCAAAAACGCCTCAATGCCGTCGTAGGTGATGTCACGCTTCGACTCGATCCGTTCGCTGTCCTGCGCCCCCTTAATGTGCACCATCTCCCGCCGCGACACCGCAATAAAGCCCGTCGTCCCCGTGAACTCCTCGCCCACCCGCGAGAACCCGCGCGGCGTAATCTGATTGGCCTCGAAATTCACATGCATGCCACCCGGCCACTCCAAGGTCAGGCTCAAGTGGTCCAGAATGTCCATCGACGTTCGCACCTTCGTCCCGCCCCAGCCCACCGCCCGGATCGGCAGACCCCCGAGAAACCAGTGCAGCACGTCGAAGTTGTGGCAGTCCTGCTCGACGATGATGTCCCCCGATAGCGCTTTGTAACAGAACCAGTTCCGCAGCCTCTCCACCTCCGGATCCGGGTACGGCCGCCGCTTGAACGGATCCCCCGAGATCCACGCCGCCCGCGCGTTCGTTAGCTCCCCGATCTGCCCCTCCTGAATCCGCTTGTACGCCTCCAGATACACCGGCCCGTACCGCTGTTGGAAGCCCACCGAAATGCACAGCTTCGGGTCCGCCTTCCGCCCCGTCCGGATCACCCGGAAACACCCCTCCGCATCCACCCCCATCGGCTTCTCACAATAGGTGTGCTTCTTGGCTTCCACCGCCGCCTCCAGCATCCGCGGATGCTCGAACGGCGGCGTCGCGATGATCACCGCGTCCACCTCCGACGCCAGCAGCTTCTCGAAGTCCTTGTACACCGCCGGATTGTCGACCTTGATCCGCGCCTTGCCCTCCTCAATCCGGTCCTCAAACAGGTCGCACAGCGCCGTGATCCGCGCCCGCGGGTCCGCGTGCACGATCGCGGCGTCGTAAGTGCCTCGCCCGCCCGTGCCGATCAGCCCCACGCTGAGGCTCGAATTCGCCTGCGAACCCCGCACCGACTGCGGCGCCACCACCGTGAACGCCGCCGCCCCGCTGCCTTGTAGCAGCTCCCGGCGCGTCATCGACTTCGCACTGCCGTCCATCGATCCAAACCTCCTCGGGGAATTATATGTCACTCCATCACCGCCGGGCGCGGCTCCGAGCGCGCCTTACCTAAATGCTCGTGCGCGTCCCGGTGGATCTCCTCCAGCCGCATCCGCGTCGCCAGCAGCGCCGCGAATCCCACCGCCCACAGCGGCGCCGTCACCACAATGAACAGCAGCGTCGCGAAGCCCGTTGCGTCCGCCCGCCCAACGCCGAAAAGTTGCAGCCCCACCACCGTGAAGAACTGAAATGCCCCTACGTTGCTCGGCGCCTGCGGCGGGATGCTCCCCAGCCGCAGCACCGTCAGCACCACCGCCGCCGCCGCAAACGACAGCTCCAGCCCATAGCCGCGCATCAGCGCATACACCGGTACAACCTGCAAGGCCAGATACACAAAGCTCACGGCCCCCGCCACGGCGAACGACCGCGAGCGCCCCATGTCGTGCACCCCGTCAATTACGTGCCGCAGCATCGCCCCCCAACGGCTCCCCGAGACTGCCTCGTGCGCGTGGCTCTTGTGCGCCACCGCCCACACCACCAACACCCCCACCCCCACCAGGATCAGCGCCAGCACCTCGCTCCCCGCTACCAGGTACCTCGGCAGCTCCACAAAGTGTGAAACCACATAAAACCCCAGCACCAGCCACGCCCCGTCAAACAGCCGCTCGATCACCGCCGAGGAAATCACAACCGACACGTGCAGCCCGCTCCACTTCGCCAACAGGTAACAGCGAATCACCTCCCCGCTGCGCAGCGGCAGAATCTCGTTGGCGAACAGCCCGATATAAACCGCCTGCACCGACCGCCACAGCGGCAGCCGCGCGATCGGCTCCAGCACCAGGTTCCACCGCCACCCCTGTATTACGTACACCCCCACATCCGCCGCCACCGCCAGCGCGATCCACTGCCAGTCCGTCGCCAGGACCTTCGGCAACTCCTGCCGCCAGTCAAAGCCCCGGTACACCCAAACCAGGCAACCAATTGATATCGTGTAGCCCAGCGCCGCCACCACCCAATGAGGAACCTTCCGCCTCGGCGCGGCGCCGGCCCCAGAGTCCATGCCTGTCAACCCCCATCATAGCCGGGCCGGCCCACCCTCTCCAACGCCCAACCCGCCTCAAGCCCCACCTCAGCCCCCGCTCCTCGCTCGCGATATACTCTTGTCCCGAAGGAGCCGTGCCATGAAGCCGCTCACCGTATTCGCTTTTTTCCTCGTATCCCTGCCCGCCGCCGCCGACGACTTCGGCGTCCGCATCATCCTCGGCCTCACCGACACCACCGAAACCCGATGGGATGGTTCGCTCTCCGTCCGCAACGCCGCCGTCGCCGCCCTCGATCCCTGGCGCTTCGAGGGCGATGACGCCATCATTTCCCCTACCTCCTGGAAGTGTTCCACCCACCCCATCCGCCTCTTCGGCAGCGCCGCCCGCCGCCCCGTCGTCGCCAACGGCGTCATCGCCCGCCTCAAAGACGCCCGCCCCGACGCCGAACTCCGAGTCAGCACCGCGCAGGGCGACTTCACCCTCCGCGCCTCCGAAATCCCCTACGGCACGCCCGTCAACAAGCTCGATGGCCGCGTCATGGTCGATCGCGTGCCCCCAGTCGAGCAGCTCACCTCCTCCAAAGATGAGCAGGACTACCCCGCCGCCGCCCGCGCCCCCAACGGCGACATCTGGCTCGCCTGGATCGAGTTCACCCACTCGGCCGAGCACGACCGCCTGCGCATGGCCCTCGAAGAGCCCCCCAACAATTTCGACCTCTGGCAAGCCCTGCCCGGCGGAGACCGCCTCTGGCTGCGCCCCTTCTCATCCGGCCGCTGGGGCGAACCCATCCCCCTCACGCCCGGCGGCGAAGACCTCTACCGCCCCGCCGTCGCCGCCGACGCCTCCAACCGCGTCTGGGTCTTCTGGTCCGCCCAGAAGGACGGCAACTTCGACCTCTGGGCGCGCCCCGTGCAAGATGCTCGCCCCGGATCCCCCGTCCGCATCTCCAACTCCCCCGGCGCCGACATCGACCCGGTAGCCGCCACCGACTCGGCCGGCCGCGTCTGGGTCGCCTGGCAGGGCTGGCGAAACGGCCGCGCCGCCATCTTCGCCGCCCGACAATCCAACGGCGCCTTCACCGAACCGGAAATCGTCGCTTCCTCCTCCGCCAACGAATGGAACCCCGCCATCGCCGCCGGCCCCAACGGCCTCGTCACCGTCGCCTGGGATTCTTACCGCAACGGCAACTACGACATCTTCTGCCGCACCGCCCGCAACGGCCGCTGGGGGGAAGAGAGAGCCGCCGCCGCTACCGCCCGCTACGAAGCCTACCCCTCCCTCGCCTACGAGCCTTCCGGGCGGCTCTGGCTCGCCTACGAAGAGGGCCATGAGCGCTGGGGCAAGGATTTCGGCGCCGACGAGTCTTCCGGCGTCGCCCTCTACAAAGGCCGCGCCGTCCGCCTCCTCGCCTTCGAACCCAACGGCGACGCCGTCGCCCCCAAAATCGACCTCGGTACGGTCCTGCCCGGCACAGCCTCCCAAAAGGTCGATTCCTCCTCCCGCCAGGCCGATCACGACGACTGGTTCCGCCCCGATCCCGCCGCCTGGAAGAACCGCCGCCCCCACGCCACCACCCAGCTCCCTGACGCCCCCAAAAACTCCTACCCCCGCCTCCACATCGACCCCTCCGGCCGCCTCTGGCTCGCCGTCCGCTCCAACCACCCCATCTGGTGGTTCCCCTACGGCACCGTCTGGAGCGAGTACGTCGTCTCCTACGACGGCGAGTCCTGGACCGGCCCCATCTTCCTCACCCGCAGCGACAACCTCCTCGACAATCGCCCCGCCGTCGTCCCCTCCGCCAACGGCTTGCTCGTCGTTGGATCCTCCGACTGGCGCCGCCACTACTACCTCTACGAAAAGTACCCGCCCAAGCGCGGCGTGCCGGTCGAAGACCCTTACCACAATGACCTGTTCGCCAACCACATCACGCTGCCGAAAGCGGCCGGCAAACTCGCCG
>FWPU01008192.1_pt1 | contig 18148 bp, 15 predicted proteins | sample 2228361 | NCBI WGS metagenome assembly FWPU01 (sample SAMEA103939777, study PRJEB20133) | metagenome
CACATTCGTTCTGACAAGTTGTAGCAGCATCGTCTGTACCATAAGCATTGGTAGCCAGACACTGAGAATAAAAATTATTAAGTTTTTTTCATTACACCAAATCAAGGGATTTTTAAAAAAAACTGTTCTATAATTGGGGGAGGTAAGACGCCAATTTTTAACTAATTTTATATGGATTTTTATTGTTTTACCAAATTGCACATAAATTTTGCAACATATTATTTTGCAATAATAAAATGCGATTATAATAAAAAAAGCGATGTTAAGAAAAAGTAGAAATAGTAGAAATTAAGGGCGACTAAATTATGCAGGATGCATCAATTAGTTTGATGAAATTGTTTTCCGTTACCCTTGTTACACACTTATTCTTTATTTCTTCTTGCGTTTACGATGCAAAGAAAGAACTTGAAATGAAGCAATCAAGACATTTAACGGGAAATCAACAATATCTTAAATCATACCTACAAATAACCATAGATTCAATAATAAGAGAGATCCCTGAAAAAAACCATCAGAGATTGTTAAATTATGTAAGTTCTATGTATATGAATACAAAATATTCTAATATAAAGAGCAAAAATTTAAAGAGGAGGTTATTAACAAGGATAAAGGAAATAAAGAGAATGATAACGGAAGGGACATATAATAGAGTTTTGATAATGAAATTGGAGCAATTATATCAACTTTCAAATGAAATTCCCTGACGAGATATGACAACTCACTTGCAAATATGCCAAACTTTTAAAATGTTATAACCTATAAAGAAGTAAAAACTCCGTCAAATTAAGTAAGAACCATATTAAAAATTTAAAAATTGGTGAAACAAGAAGTGACAAAAAGATATAATGAGGATTTAAGTGATATGATATATTTATTATGTTTCATTATAACCTCTATTAGTCTGTCAATTTTTTATATTTTTCGTTTACTTTTGTTGTGGGCGTGATAGACGGTGGTGAAATTGATTCTCTGTCTTCTAATTTCCTTTTTAATCTTATTATATTGAGAAAGCTCTCTGCTAACTTCCTTTTTTCAGGACCATATTCTTTATTCTTTGATGCCAACTCTAAAACAGAAGTAATTTTAGGTTCATCTATTATGTCTAATTCTACCATATGGATTGCTGCCCAAAATTGTGCTTCACTATCTGAAGTTTCCTTAAGAACCTCCTTTATTTCATTGATCCCCCTAATCTCACCAATAAACATATTCTGATACGCTCTTCCCAAAAATATTGAAACAAAAGGATCGGAATTAGACTCAAATAATTCCTCTAATTTCTCTTTTATCGTAGGTTCATCTTCCTCAAGTAAAACAACATCCGATATCTCCAATGCAATTTCTGACGCTGCCCTTGATAACTTCGTATCCGGATTCTCCTGGGCTATAATCCCTTTTAATACAGCCAGTAATTTTTTCCATGCTTCAAAACCCTTTTCTTCTACTGTTTTTAATAAATATGAATAAAAAATAGCAACTTTAGGATTATATTCTTTTTCAAGATACTCTTCAACATCCTTTAATATTTTTTTGTCTTTACTTATAGATTTTATCTTGCTTACTAGTTCGCTACTCTCTGTATTTTTAATTTGCTCAATTATATCTTTTTCTTCACAAACAAAAGAAGTGGTTATAAAAATAATACAGATAAAAATATACTTCATTAAATTTTGCATATTATTATCTCCTTATTACATTCATATTATATTCTCTTTCAACCTCTTTACTATTTTAAACTATTTAAAATTTTTTTCCACAGAATTTTAGTTTTTTTTGACATGTTATTATTATATACGAATAAAATTACATACTTGTTTGAAAGAAGTAATTTATGATTGAAACCATAATAATTTTTAACATCAATAATATGTTTATTAGGAATAGTTTTACTTAGTGATGAACACATGCTAAATTTCCTTTCTTGTAGACAAGCATACTTCCCAGAAAACTTATCAAAAACTTGTCTTGCTACTTTCCTGTTTTTAAGTTTCATTACTAATAAAACACTATCTTTGTCAATTTCAAAACCACTGATGTAATTAAAATGCTCCATAAGTTTTAAAATTAATTCTGGTTTAGCATCATTTTCATAAATAGAAAGTATCATGGCAAGAACATTTAAAAGCGAAAGTTTATCAATTTGTTTTATTTTCTTGATGCCACTTCTATATAATAATTCTTTTAATTTTAAGGGATAACATTTATTATAACTTTGATTTACATAAGCAAGTAACTCAGATATACACTTAAATTCTCCATAAAAAATTTTCCTGAATATTTTTAATCTTTCTGATTTAAACATTCTGTAAAAAATCCTAGCACCCAAACTATAAGGTAATGTTATATCGTATTTTACAATCGATGGCAACCTGTCAAACCATTTATAGCCCGTATTGGAATAATGAATTGGTAGATAATGTAAATTCTCTTCCAAAAATTGAACACTATCTTTATTCTTCTTATATGCAGCATATAAAAATAGTGTAAACATAGCTGAACCTTCTATGATAAGTTTACCTGTCTCCCTATCAAAGTATTCCCTATCTTCTCTAAGTTTCCTTTCGAAATTTTGATAGTCTAATGCGTGCACTAACTCATGAACAAAAACAGATTGTAATGGTGTAAGACCTATATTTTCGCCAAACCTGAAATTTTGCAATGGCTTTACTATATTATGTGTGTAAAAGTATACATTACCATCAGTCATTGAGTAAAAGGCACTTATTTGTTCCAAAAACATCTTCTTAAAAAGATATTTGATCTTTTTTAGTGTAACATTATCTTTTATAAACCCCAATTTTTTATAAAAAGGTATGATATTAGTTAGATAATAATCATTCTTTACAATATTATTTGCCAACCTTGCAAGTTCCCTTCTTTTTATAGGTTTTAAGCCAGGAAACTTAAAAAATCTTTCTTCTCTTACTTTTTCTATATCTTTTATGTAATTAGATATTTTTTCTTTTAACTTCTCTTGACAAAAAAGCAAACCCCATACATGAAAAAACAATATAAAGAGTTTTAATAAGTCTTTACTCATTATCATCATATTATATTTAACTCATTTATATATTTTACCCATTTTAATATTAAAAAAGGTTACACCAAACAAAATTATCTTGACTATTAAATAAGGTTTTTTAGTATTTACTCTATAACTTTGCTCTCTATGTAAATATTTACCAATTTTCCCGCCCTATTGTTACTTTATAATATTTGATCTTATTGAAGAAATAAACACATTCCCAATACCATTTTCTTTTTGATATTTTGAAAAGAAATTGTTATCCATCACAAAACCTCACATATTAAGTGAAATATACATATATTAAAAATATAGTCTGCTTTTTTTGTATTTTATAAACATCGCAATTGATAATTTGCAGTTTAACATATAAGAAAGTCGGTTTATGAAAAGATAATGCGAAGAATCAAAATACTCTAAACTTAACATAGGAAAACTTCATATTTTCAAAAAATACATTTTTATTGGTTGCAAAAATTTAGAAAAAATGTAAAATAGGTAGGAGTTGTAAATATACAATAAGTGAGATAAAACCTAAAAAAGTGAGGGGAAGAAGTTATATTATCTTTGATGAAAATCTCAATAGAGGAAGCAAAACGACAACAGATTGAATTAGCGAAAAGAGTAGTTATCCTGGAATTAAAAAAGATCCCTGAAATTATCTGGGGTGTGGATGTTTCTTTCCCGAGGAAAGATGTAGCTTGTGGAGTTATTGCGGTATTCAAATTTCCATATTTACAAATAGTAAATGTATATCACGCCATAAAAGAGGTTATGTTTCCATATATTCCGGGATTACTTTCCTTTCGAGAGACACCGGTGATATTAGAAGCTAGCAAAAAAATTAAAAAATCTGAGGTTGCTGACCTTATTTTTGTCGATGGTAACGGCATACTACATCCAAGAAAGTTTGGGATAGCATCGCACATTGGATTAATATTTGATACACCAACAATAGGAGTTGCAAAAAGTTTATTGTGTGGAGAGTTAGATAATCAACCTGAAAAGAAAGGTAATTCAGTTGATGTTACTTTAAACAACGAGGTTATAGGTTGTTGTTTAAAAACAACGCAAAATGGGGGACCCATTTTTGTCTCTTGTGGCCATAAAATAACTTTGCAGGAAGCAAAAGAATGGGTATTAAAAGTAACTAAATACCGTATTCCTGAACCTATAAGAATAGCAGATATGTATTCAAAAAAATTAAGATATACCTAAAATATATTTCAAAGTATTTTCCAAATCAGTGTGGTGAAATTTATAACTTAAGGATAGTAGTTTTTTAGGTTGCACTCGTGTACTGGCTAAGAAAAGTTCATCAGCCATTTCTCCGAATATAAACCGAACCATAAATGTGGGCATAGGGAGTATTGTAGGACGCTTTAAAATTCTTCCTAATATTTTTGTAAACTCGTAATTTGTAACAGAAGCTGTAGATACGGCGTTTACAGGTCCGAACAAATTATTGTTTACAATAGATTCATAAATAATATAAATCAAATCATCAATGGAAATCCAACTCCAATATTGCTTACCAGAACCCAATACACCTCCCAATCCTAATTTAAATGGTATTAAGATTTTAGGAAATGCACCACCATTGGCAGATAGCACAATTCCTATACGAAGATTTACTACCTTTACACTCATATCAATAAGAGGTTTTGTCGCCTCTTCCCAATCATAAGCTGTTTTTGCAAGAAAACTACTACCATAACTACTTTCTTCTGTAAGAATCTCATCGTTTCTATCTCCGTAATACCCTATTGCTGAAGCGCAAATAAATACTTTTGGAAGCGTAGATAAATTAGTAATTTTCTCAACTAAAAGTTTTGTGCTATTTACCCTGCTATTATAGATTGCTCGTTTTTTCTTTGCAGTCCATCTTCCACTTGCTATTGGTTCACCTGCAAGATGAATTATTACATCAAATCCTTCTAAATAGCTTTCATCTAAAATTCCATACTCAGGATACCAAAAAATAGTATTATCTGTTATATGGTTGGAAAATCTTACTAACCGAAATACATTATAGTTTTTGCTTGCAAGAAACACACACAAAGACCTGCCAATCAATCCTGAGGAACCACTAACGAGGACTTTCATATATTAGATATATTATCGCTAATCTTGCTTATCATCCATTCCTTCTAAAATCTCCTTGACATCCTTTTCTGTATTCTTTAATTTTCCCTTACAAAATCTTATCAGCAAAGTTGCCCTTTTTATTTTCTGAGTGAGCTCGTCAATGTTTATGTTCCCTACATCTAATTCCTTTACAATTTGCTCTAACTCTTTCATTGCTTCTGCGTATGTGTGCGGGTTCCTTTGATTACTCATTATTCTTCCCCTTAATAGATTCTATTCTACTTTCAATATTACCCTTGTAAAGACGTGTATAAATCACATCATACTTTCTTAATCCACAAATATCTTTGATTACTTTGCCTTTATGATAAGTTATACTATATCCTCTTTTTAAAACATTTACAGGATCAGCAAATGCCATTATTTGATTAAACTTATCTAACCTATTTTTCTCATTTTTAAGTGAATATGAAACTGAAACTTTTATACTATCTATGATTTTGTCTAATTTACTATATTCACTTTGTATTTTTATGTAAGGAAAAGTTTTCAGCGGTTCACTGATATTTTTAAGAATAAATAGTTGCTTTTCAAACACATGTTGTATGTGCATTTTAATTGTCATTACAATATTATCTAACCTATTATTTTCTCTTTCAACCTTTGATTTAGGTGAAGTTTTCAAAAGTTGAGCAAACAAACTTAACTTTTGGTCTTCATGGTCTAATATTTTGTTTGCAAAACTACAAATATTTTTTTGGAAGTAATCAATTTTTTCTTCAAAACTTTTCATGGAATGAATTAAAAAATCAGCAACAGCAGTAGGAGTCTTAAGTTTTTTATGAGCGACTATATCAACAATAGTTTCATCTTTTTCATGCCCTATACCAGTAAGAACAGGTAATTGACACATAGCTATTTTTTTTGCAATTTTGTAGTTATCAAAACATGACAAGTCAATCTGGGACCCTCCTCCTCTTGTCACAACCACAACATCGAAATTATCCTTTTCCTTTTCAATTTTATCCAACTGCGTTAATATAGAAATTTCTGCATCCTCCCCCTGCATTACCGCTTCAAAAAGTTTTATGGTAAATTTATAGCCATAAGGATTATTTTGTAAATGTTTTGAAAAATCATCATATCCGGCAGCAAAAGGTGAAGATATTACTGCAATCCTTTGAGGAACTAAGGGGAAAACGAGATTTTTATTTAGATTTATAATCCCTTCTGATTCAAGTTGATTTATAATTTTTCGTTTCATTTGTGCCATTTCGCCTAACGAATAAACAGGGTCTATATCTACAATATCCAGTTTTAATCCAAAAACCTCGTGGAATTTAATCTTTGCATAGAATAAAATTTTTAAACCTTGCTTTAATGGTATAAACGTATATTGTTTGAACCTATTAGCAAGTTCCTGATATCTATCAGACCATACAACCGCATCTACTTGTGCTACGATTTTATCCTTATCTTTTTCAACTAATCTAAGAAAACAATGACCGTTTTGGCTTAATCTAATTTCTGTTATTTCACCAACAATCCAGTAATTTTCCGGGAATTTATCTTCCATAACCTCCCTAATTATTTTATTGAGTTGTAAAAGTGTAAGATAATGCTGTTGTTTTGATACTTTTGTCAGGCTCAAATTATTTTTCAAATATACGATAATTAAAAAGATAAGGAACCTGAAGAGCAAGCACAGCCATTGATGTCATATATACTCGCCCTCCAACTTTAGCCCATGGTCCTTCAGGATCAAAGGAACCAAAGTAAATACCAAAATCGCGCTGGTTTCCCTGTAATACTTTTGCAAGTTTCTTATACCACTTATAAAAATGCTTCTTATCATAAAACCTGAAAGCAAAACTTCCAAATAACCAATAAAACTCATTTACGATATCATTATCATTAAAAAATGACTCCGCTATACTTTTAGGATCGCCCTTAGGTATCTTGTAAAATGAATGCCAAACAGGAAGATGAGGATAAAGAAATTCCAATGCTTTTTCTATAGATTTATACTTATTCTTTTTCATACCTAATAGTCCCTTTATCGTTAGAAAAGTGGCGGTGCTGTCGTAATTACCCAAACATTTAGGAACAGGTGATAACATATAAGTTTGCCCTGTCTCTTTCTCTTCTATCAAACCTATGTATTTATAAATATTTTTTATCGATTCTTTATCTTTTATTACTCCTGACTTGTTTAGTAATATATAAGCAATGATTGCAAAAATTGACGGACCTATATCGTCTAAATTCAACGCTTTAGGTATGTTTACAACAGGATACTTAAATGTTATAGAATATTTATATGCCCTTATAATACTTGATAACAAACTCTTATCAAAAGACACAAGATATAAATCGGTTAAAGCATATAGAGAAATATTATGGTTATATATATGTGCAACGGACAAACTACCATGTTTGTTCCTACTTATAGGTTCTTTATACTTCCCCATTATCACTTCTTTTGGTGTTTCTTTCATATCTATGGAACCATTTTCACTCTGATTGCTCAGTATCCACTCTTTGCTTTTACTTATCACCTTCCCAAAGATATTTTTATCATAATGGTTTATCCCTGCAGAGGTAAATGCCAGTATGGTTAATCCAGTTACTGAAATATCATACCATAAATCTTCATACCCAGCAAAATGGGGTAGTCCAAAATTATTGTGAAACGGATTATTTTTACTACAACTCCAGAAACCATCATTTTCTTGAGTTGTTAAAAACCATAAAAGTGCTTTTAACACAACCCTATTCCTTAATATCCTGCTACCAAGGATTTTACCAAACAATGATTTTTTCTCAATAGTAATCTCTTTCTTCAGAGAAATATCTACTAAATCTTGCCTTTCATAATAAATAATATATGCTAAAATTTGTCTATCTTTGATTATATCTTTTGTAAGATACCTTTTCAATAAATTTGCAGGCAAAAATTTTATCGCAACCTGCCATGCAATATAATAGTTTTCAATGCTCTTCTTCTCTCTATTCTTTTTAAGAAAAAATAATATTAATTTTTTTATGTAATCCCTGTTTTGAACTATATGACTCTTATAATATAGATAAATAATAAGATATCTTTTATAGATATTCGGCAGAGTATTGTAAAATAAAGTATATCTTTTATAGTTAAAAAAAGTATTATAAAGAAATCTTCTCAGAAATTTCTCTTTATACCTACTAATAGTTAAATGGTTTTCTTTGATTCTTATAAAAATAATGAATGACCACCCTTTTTTTCTCAAAGGCGAATTAGCGAATAACTTTAAATATTGTAATCTTTCCTCATCTTGTGATTTGTTGATGAAAAACAACAAAATATTTCTAAGACTGTGATTAAGCCGTATTTTTTTTTGTATAAGTAATTTTAGTATAAATTTAATCTCACTATACCAAAATTCATATTTTTTAAGAGAATCATACTTTCCAGCAGATTTCAATATAAAATAAGAGCAAAATTTCTTATAATTTTTATGCGCAATCTTATAACAAGTTTCATCTATCCATTTAGCAATTTCCTCTTTTTTTTGTATATTATTGAGTATAAATAGTCTATCCACAACTTCTATAATTCTTTTCTCGTTCCATCTTTCTAAATTTTTTATATATGGTATTGTCACCAAATGACCGCTCACTAAATGTAGCAGAATAACGATGAACTTTTCCTTCATTGTTAAAATACAAATATAATGAAAAGCATTTTTCAATATACCCTTACAGTATTTTGTAACATTGAAAAACACATCCAGCAATGATGCCATACTAAATTAAAAATTCCACCAAATATAGTAAAAAAAATAACTCCCCAGACTTTCTCCCCTTTATATTTTAAGTTACCTCTATTTTAACTTCACCATATTTTATGTTATTTTATATATAATTTTTGTAACCACTAAAAAATACCAGAAATCCTCAGAACTATAAATTAGGAAAATTTTACATAATATACAATTTTGCTTTTCTACTATATCTTTTTAAAACAATAGACGATAATATTATGAGATTTATTAAGGCAATAAACTTTCCCGCAACTTTTTTCAATTTTTCATTCGCATCACTATAAAGATGTAAGAACATCTCATAGCAAGATGGATGAAAATACTTAATATATCGGAGAAAGTTAGAATTACGAATAACCTTGCAACCTTTTAAAATCTAAATAGTCCTGTAAAATTTTCTGCGCAGTTGCTTTGTTTATTATAGCTTTTTTTTCCTCCCTCTTTTTCTTAAGAGTAAGCAATTCCTTTTCCACCAATTTTGTAGTTAATCTTTCATCGAAAAATTCAAAAGTAATAGAAGAAAATTTTTCATTTTTTCTTAACTTTTCTACAAATTCACGAACTTTCTTAGATGATTCACTTTCATTACCTTTTAAGGTAAGTGGCAATCCAATGATAACATTAGTTATTCTATTTTTTTTCAAAATTTCGTATATTTTTACCTCCAATAAATGTTCATCATCATTTTTTAAGACATCATAAGGGAAAGAGAATAGTCCTTCTTTATCAGAAATTGCGATCCCTACATATTTTGATCCCCAATCAATACCTAAATATCTCATAACTTAAATCTTATGGACGCTGTATCTCATACTTTTCAATTTTATATCGTAGAGCTCTTTCTTTAATATTAAGAAGTTTTGATGCTTTTACAATATTGTTATTGGTTTGCTTTAGTGCTTGTTTTATATAAAGTTTTTCAATATTCTCAACTTCTTTCTCTAAATCAATACCTTTAGGATTTATATAAGGAATTTGTTTTTCCAATCCCAGGTCTTCAAATTTTATATAATTACCTGAGCATAAAGCAACTGCTCTATGGATAATGTTATCCAACTGCCTTATATTGCCTGGCCAATCATAATTTACAATAAATTCTAACGATGAATCGTCAAAACCTTTTATATCTTTATTATACTTTTTCACATATTTACCTAATATGTATCCTGCCAAAAGTGGGATATCTTCTTTGCGCTCACGAAGTGGTGGAAGGATTATTTCAACCACATTAAGACGGTAATAAAGGTCATCACGAAATCTCTCATCAGCAACTTCTTTTTCCAAATTCTTATGAGTAGCAGAAATTATTCTTACATCTATGTTTATACTATTTTCACTTCCTAATGGGTATATTTTTTTGTCTTCTACTACTCTTAGTAATTTTGCTTGAAGGTATAAAGGTATTTCAGATATTTCATCTAAAAATATTGAACCTGAATTTGCAAGTTCGAAGAAGCCTTTCTTGTTTGCATAGGCTCCTGTAAAAGCACCTTTTACATAACCAAAGAATTCACTTTCAAATAAATTTTCGGGTATTGCACTAATATTAACTGCAATAAAAGGAGCATTAGAGCGAACAGACATAAGATGAATGGTTCTTGCCACAAGTTCTTTCCCCACTCCACTTTCTCCTGAAACTAATATAGAACAATCAGTCTTGGCTATAACTTTTATTTTTTGATATATATAAGATAACTGAGGAGAGTTACCAATAATAATTTTACCAAGCTGTTCAAATAATTCTCTTTTACGTAAATAATCAATAGCACGCTCTAACGCAAGATCAAGTTCTTTGAAATCAAATGGTTTTTTTAAAAAGTTGTATGCACCCATTCTCATCGCAGTCGTTATGGTATCCAGATCACCATATGCTGTTATTACAATTATAAGTATATTCTCATTTATCTTGGTTATAAGAGGTATCAAACCTATCGCATTTTTGTCTTGTAATTTTAAATCAAGCAAAACAATGCTAATATCCTTCTCGGTTTTTATTTTTTCTATTGCACAGTTAACATCAGAACACTTTATAACAATATAACCTGCTTCCTCTAAATAGCGAGATACAAAATATAGGAGTTCTTTATCATCTTCAACAATTAATAATTTAATCTTATTTAAATTGTTCACTTAAAAAATTTATAAACTTATTTTGAAACTGTGTAATTTCTATATTTTTTAATACTCCTTGAGCGAGGAATTGAGAGCCACCACCTGAACCACCAAAACGAGTTAAAAATTCTTTCAAAATTTTATCAGCACTATATTGTCCTTTTAAATTTCTGTTGAGCAATAAAGCTACACGAAAAGGCTTCTCTTTAGAAACTACAATAAGAATGTCCATTTTAAATTTATTTAAGAGCGTGAAAGATTCGTTCAATAATTCTTTGTTCAGCTCATTGCATTCCAAGACACTAAAAGATAAACCATTTACACTTTTTATATTCTCTCTACAGGACAAGATGTTATTCCAATTATTTAATACCTCTTTTATTCTATATTTTGTTAATTCTTTTTTCATTTCATTAGTAAGAGTAAGAAGTTTTTCAAGTTTTTCTACGACCTGGTCATAAGGAACTTCCAAAATAGTAGAAATCTTTTTAACTATTTTTATATCATTTTGTGCCATTTTTATTGCTTGTTCACCTGTTATTGCTTCTATTCGTCTAATACCTGATGCAATAGAGGATTCATCAATTATTTTAATGAATCCGACTAGTCCTGTTTGAGTCAAATGTGTTCCCCCGCATAATTCCTTACTAAAATCACCTATACTTACAACTCTAACTCTGTCTTTATATTTATCCCCGAAGAATGCAATGGCACCTTCTTTTTTTGCTTCTTCTAATTCTTTTTCTTCTACCACAACTAAATAATTTTCTAATATTTTTTTATTTACAAAACTTTCTATTATTTCAATTTCTCCTGTAGATAATTTTTTAGGATGAGAAAAATCAAATCTTAGTTTTGTTGGAGCAACAAGAGAGCCGAACTGATAAACATGATTACCTAAAATATTACGCAATGCGGCGTGTAACATGTGTGTTCCTGTATGATTTCTTGCAGTGTTAAAACGTTTGCTAATATCAATGGATGCAACCACTTTGTCATATAAAAATAATTTCCCTTTAATTAGTTTACATATACAATAAATTAAATCGTCATCTTTTTTTGTATCTATAACTTCAACCTCTGCATAATCTGAAACAATTTTACCTGTATCTCCAACCTGCCCTCCTTCCTCACCATAAAAAGGCGTTGGATCAATTATAACATTAAATTCCTTACCAATTGTATCAAAACTTTCTACAGGTTCTTTATCTACAATGATTGCCTTTACAATACTTTCAATTCTTGATTTTTCATAACCCACAAAATTTACAGCCCCAGTTAATATCACAGAAGACGAAGCTCCTTCTGTTACAAATACATCTGTGATAAGTTTACTCTTTGAACGCGAACGATTTTTTTGTTCTTCAAGCAATTTGTAAAACCCACTTTCATCTATAGATTTTCCTTTAGACCGTGCCAATTCTCTTACAAGTTCAATTGGAACACCATAAGTATCATACAACTTAAAAATGTCATAACTATCTATTACTGCTTCTTTATTTTCTAAAACACTATCTACTGCTCTAACAAATTCATCTATTTTTGATGCAAATTTTTCTTCTTCGTTTTTTAGATATAACTCAACCTTTTCAAGATTTTCTTTCAAGTGCGGATATACAGTTTCATATTCATTTGCATAAATAGAAGCCAATTTATATATATATGGTGTATAACTATTCTTTGCAAAATATGATTCAATCATCATTTTACGTGCAAGTTTTCTTATGACATATCCTCTTCCTATATTAGAAGGTATTATACCTTCTGCTATAGCAAAACAAACTGCTCGTGAATGATCCAAAATCCTTCTTTTAGCAACCTTATGTTCACTGCCTAATTCATTTTGAACAAAATCTGAAGCATTTTTAAACATTGAAGTTTCAAAATTAGATTCTACATTCTCATATACACATAATAATCTTTCAAGCCCCATACCTGTATCTATATTTTTAGTTAGCAATAGTTCTAAACCTGTATCAGTTCTATTATACTGGGTAAAAACGAGGTTCCAGATTTCTACGCATCTGTAACATTTTAAAGTTTGTGTTCCCTCACATATTACCAGTTCACAATTTTTAATTTTAGGACAAAATTTTTCACCTCTGTCATAATATATTTCTGAACACGGACCGCAAGGACCATTAGGACCTAACTTCGGTGCGTTTGCTGGCCAAAAATTCGTATTCTCATCTAATCTATATATCCTCTCCTTAGGTATCCCTATCATTTTACTCCACACTTGATAGCTTTCATCATCTTCTCTATAAACCGATATGTATAACCTATCTTTTTCAAGAAGTAGTTTTTCAGTAAGAAATTCCCATGCCCATAAAATCGCCTCTTTTTTAAAATAATCACCAAATGAAAAATTACCTAACATTTCAAAATAGGTATGATGGAATGGTGTTTTTCCAACACTATCTATATCAGCTGTGCGTAAACATCTCTGGCTCGTAGCTACTCTTTTGAGGCCTATCTTCTTACCTGTAAAATAATCTTTAAAAGGAACCATCCCTGCACTTGTAAATAAAAGCGTCGGATCACCCGCAGGTATCAATGGATAACTTTTAAATATAATATGTCCCTTACTTTCAAAAAACTTTAAAAATTTATCTCTTAATAAATTATGCCCACTCATCTTAAAATTTTCCATTGATCAAAGATCCATCAACCTTAAATTTCTCTTTTATCCTGTTTACCGTTTTTAATGTTAATAAATCAACTTTATGATTATACTTCTCAGGATTTCTTATAAACCTCTGAAAATCATAAAATTCATCTATGATAAGATTCTTGAATTCACCCTTTATTACCCTTGCTTCTACAAAATCATCTAATAAGTTCATCTTGTCTTTTTTTATACTATTACCACCTTTCTTAACAGGTGTATAAATAGTTAGCGATTGATTCACAAAATCTAACTTATATATAAAATCTGTCTTGTATATAGTCATCGTCCTGCTTGTTTGGTCTGATAGTCTGTTTGCAGTGCATTCGGTTGTTACACCATCTTTAAAACGCATTATTACCTTTGCAAAATCATAAGTTGAACCTGTAATAGTAGATGCAAATACATAAAAATCTACCGGTTCTACTTGTAACAAATTTATTATGATATCAATGTCGTGTATCATTAAATCCAATATAACATCAACTTTTAAAGTTCTTTCACTAAATTGATTTATACGAGTTGCTTCAATAAAAGTTGGTGAATTTCTGTCCACAAAATTTTTTACCATAAGATATGAAGGATTATACCTTTCTGAATAACCTATATGCAGGTGAATATTATATCTCTTTGATATATTAAAAAGTGTCTCGGTTTCTTCAACAAAGTATGTAGATGGTTTTTCAAGTAAAACAGGTATCTTTCGTTCCAAAAAGAATTTAGCAATTTCAAAATGAGTATCGGAAGGAGTGGCAATTATAATGCCATCTATATCCATCTTCGCATCCTTGTAATTAAGAATTGTTGTTACTATTTTATATTTTTCGCTTGCCTCTTTTAATTTTCCCATATCTCTATCACAGATAAACGATATTTCTATGTCATCCAATTTACTCAATGAATTCAAAAATTGCCCTCCCCTTTTTCCTATCCCTATTATGCCAATTTTAAACATAGCAAAATTTAAATTGTAAATTACAAAATATAAATTTCAGACAGCATATATAAGAAAATTACCTTACTTAATATAATTCTCATACTTTCATGTTGATTATTGCACCTTGAAGTTTTTTGAGCACTTTGTCCTGTTAAACTTACTTTAATATTTAATTTATTATAACTCTTTAAATCCACCTAAAAGCCTCTTATGCTCTTATTTTTCAACATTAAAGCGAATAATTTATTTTTCTTATTAAATATTATCTAACTTTTTACTTTCATATATAATAACAAACTAAAAATAAACTAATATTTTCCCTATCCTAAACCTTGCGTAGTATTTCTTTATATCTTCCAGTAGAACTTTTTTCACTTCTTGTTATATAGTCAAGCAGTAATTTTACTTCTTCGCAATACGCTCCATTTTTTGCGACATATTCCCTTACTTCCTTTTTAGAAACAAATTCAACATACAACATCTTATAAACGATTTTTAACGATTCTATAACTTTTTCTGTAAATCCTCTTCTTCTTAAGCCTACAACATTGACATATTTTGGTTTTGCAGGAACACCTTTTACCATTAAATATGGCGGGATGTCATGTGCAACCCTTGAAAATCCTCCTACAAATGAATATTTACCAACCGTAGTAAAATGATGGATTCCTACAAACCCACCAAAATTTGCATAATCTTCTATACTAACATGTCCTCCCATTTGAACATTATTAGCCATTACTACACCATTGCCGACAAAACAGTCATGTGCTATGTGACAATAAGCCATAATGTAGTTATCATTGCCTATTACGGTTTTATTTTCACCTCTGGATGAACCCCTATGAATACTGACGAACTCCCTTATTACATTATTTTTACCGATGATTACCTTATCCTCATCTGTATGGACATATCCTTTTATCTGTGCTGGGGCACCTATTGTCACAAATGGATGAATTTCATTCCCTTCCTCTATAATAGTATTATCAAAGATATACGAACCGCCTAAAATTCTATTGTAATCTTTTATAATAACATTTTTCCCTATGTAAGTATTGTAACCTATTTCTACAGTATCTGCGATTATTGCACTTTTATCTACGATCGCAGTATGATGAATCTTTGGCATTTTTTAATTTACCTTTTCAACAAACATAAAAGTTATCTCTGCTTCAGCTGTAATTTTATTATCTACTCTGCAAAGACCTTTAACAGTTGCCCACCTGTCTTTGAGTCTAACTGTTTCTACCTCTACATACAATTGATCACCAGGTCGTATAATCTTTCTCAATTTTACATTTCTCATAGATAATAGTATAGGATACTTTTTTATATTTTGATTAACTAAAAACATAGCGCCTGCAAGCTGTGCAATAGCTTCAATCTGTAATACGCCGGGCATAATAGGTTCACCTGGAAAATGTCCTTGAAAATACGGCTCATTTAATGAAATATTTTTTATTCCTGACGCCCTACTGTGTGGCTGGATTGTCAAAATCCTGTCTATCAATAAAAATGGATATCTGTGTGGTAATATGGATAACACATTCGTCATTTGTCGCTGTGTTTCTTCACTTATAACTTCCTGCAACTTCTTCAAAAATTCTATGTTGGTTTTGTGCCCTGAACGGAATGCAATAATATGTGCTCTTAATACAACATTCAGCGCTGATATATCACCTAATAAATCCAAAATCTTATGCCTTACAGGTTCGTTAGGGTATCTTAAATTACCATTGGGATTTTGTAATATATCATCCAGGATTATGGTATTATTAAGATTGCCACCCAATCCTTCTCCGCTTTTGAATATCTCTTCTGCTTCAGTCCGCAAACAAAATGTTCTCGCACCCGCTATCTCATTTTTAAATGTCTCTCTATTTATTTCAAATGTCGCAGATTGCGAAAATGGCGGATTTAAATTGGCATATTCAAGTGTATATGTAATCTTCAAACCCTTCTCATACGGTAACGCCACTATACTTACTCCTTCAGATTGATAATACACAACCTTCTGTAATACATATATCGGTTTATATGCATCCTGCTCTATTATTCCACAACTTTCCAAAATATTAACAAATTCTCTTGATGATCCGTCCATAACAGGCACTTCACACCCTTCTACTTCAACATAAATATTGTCTATATCCATACAAGAAATCGCAGCAGTAAGATGCTCAACCGTATCTATCCTTGAGCCATCAAATATCAATGCTGTCCTCCTGTTCTTATAAGAAATATTGTCAAGACCAAATCTTATACTTTCCCTCTTTGATATATTCTTGTTAATAAATACAATGCCACTATTTGGTGGCGCCGAAAATATTCTAACTGTGCTTTCTTTCCCTGTAAAAAGTCCCACCCCACAAAATTTATATTCTTTTCTTATCGTTCGCTGCTTCCTGTAACTCATCATAATTAATTATTCTAAATTTTAAATATTAAATTCCTCCTCACCATCAATTCCAAATACATTACTATCCTTTATTACTTCTTCTCTCCAGAAGCAGTTTTCTCCTCTAAATACCGTTTATTAACTTCATCTACTATCGCTTGCGTTATATCAAGTTCATTCTTAAAATATAAAACGCTTCGCGGTCTTATCCTTTCATCAGTCGGATAATTTTGATCATAAACCATTTCCTTCTCATCAACTTTAAATATAATAGTAAATTGATTCTTTATCCCATACTCTTCAATGGTATTCCTAAACTTATTATATAAATCCAGAGTAAACTTATTTACCTTATCCCTTAATATTTGTCCCCATTTCTGCCTATCACGCTCATAAAGTGCTTTTACAGTTGCAAGCTCTCTCTCCTTCTCTTCAATCGTTAAACTCTCCAAACTAATTTGCTGCTGAGATAACTGCTTTATCTCTTCTTGCAACTCACGCATCTTCTTCTCCATCTCCAAAAATTTCCTCTCCAGCTCTTTCTGCTGCTTCTCTAATTCGTTCTTTATCTCCTTCGCTTCCAACGATTCATCAAATACCCTTTTTATGTTAACCACACCAATCTTCAAATTACTCTGCGCCCAAACCACACCACATATTAAACTTATAATTGCCACCATACTATATTCAAACCTATCCTTCATATTAAAATTCTTCCTTTGAATCTCCCTCTTTAATCCTTTCATTTTTCACCCCCTGATTTTCACTAAACTATTATTACCTCACTTACCCTTAAAATACAAATTTTAATAAAATTTTAAAAAATTAAAGTGTGTAATACAAAAATTCCTAAAACTACTAAATAAATAGATTTTTTAGTTTTTATCCTATTATACCATCTTTACAATAAAAATTCATTTACTGTCAGTAATAATGATAAAAAACATAATACTTTATTTACCGCTATAAACAATATATTGCTGAATAAGGAGATTAAATATGATAATAGTAAATTTTTCAAAAGAGATAAAAGAAGATGTAAAGAAGTTAGCAATGTCAAGAAAATTGGATATAATATTTCAATTCTTCATTTATTTCATTCAGATTTAATAAC
>FWPU01008195.1_pt1 | contig 18146 bp, 13 predicted proteins | sample 2228361 | NCBI WGS metagenome assembly FWPU01 (sample SAMEA103939777, study PRJEB20133) | metagenome
GCGCCTCGAAGGACGCGGGGAGGACCGTCCGCGCTCGATGTCGTGGACGTGAACGTGGACGTGGACGTGGACGACCTGGAACCGCCCGGTTTTGTTCGGATACGTCCACGTCCACGATCCCGTGCACGTGCACGTGGAAGGAAGGTGACAGCGCGGATGGCTCGATCCACAGGCCGATCTCGCCCACGACCACGCCCACGACGACGAATCGGGCCTCGGGCTCGCGCATGATCCGACGATCAGGCACCCCGCCTGTCTCCCTCCGGACCTTCCGCGCTATCATCCCTCTCCGTGGGCGGCGTTCTCCACGTCATCGCCGGAAGCCTTCTGACCTTCCTCGTTCACGGGGCCCTGTGGGCTGGGGCCTGGACCATGGCCGGCGCGTTTTGGGCGTCCCCAGGGCTCGGGGACCGGTTTCTCGCCGCTTTCTCCCTGGCGCTGTTCCAGGCGGTCGGCATCACCCTGGGCGCGGCGGCGCTGGGCCTGTTGAATCCGGCGGTGGTGGGGGCCACCAGCGTCGCGGTGTCCATGGCGCTCGTGCTGGGCGCCCGCTTGGCCCGTCGGGGACGGGCCGCCAGCGGGACCCGGCCCTTGGGTGCCCCGATTGTCGGCAGCGCGATCACCCATGCGATCGGGAAGTTCCGCGTCTCCGATCCCCTGACCCCGGTCGTCGTGGTCCCTGGAGTCGCCTTCTTTCTGCTCATCTTCCTCCATGCCGTTTTTCGCCCACCGATGGGGTTCGACTCCCTGAACTACCACCTGACCATCGCGGCCACCGCGATCCAGACCCACGGGTTCCCCATCGTGTTTCTCCCTCCGTACTTCGACCTCTACGCGTGGCTTCCGGCCAACGGCGCCGTGTTCTCCATCTGGACCCTGCTGTGGATGGGCTGCGATTTGTGGATCGCGTTCGTCAACGTCCCGTTCCTCGCGGCCCTCGTGGTGTCTCTCTACCTCCTGGCGCGCGACCTGGGACTGGAACGCCCCCCTTCCGCGGCCCTGACGAGCGCGTTCGTCACCGTCCCCATGTTCGCGATGCTCGCGACCGAGTCCTACGTCGAGGTCCCGCTATGGGCCATGTTCTTTGTGGCCTTGAGGTTCGCGCTTACCTCGGCCCGCGAGGACCCGGGGGCCTTCCCGGTGGTCGCGGGTCTCTGCGGGGTGATGGCGGGGACGAAGACCGTCGGCTTGCTCCTCGCGTTCCTGGCGTTCGTGGTCCACGCGTCGGTCGCGTTCCGCCCGAGCCTCGACTCCGTTCGGATTCTCCTCCGGAGGACTGCATACGTCCTGGCTGGCTTCCTGATATTCGGTTCGTTTTTTTATATTCGCAACTACATTGAATCGGGGAACCCGATCTACCCCGTCCCAGTGCGCGTGTTCGGGCACGAGGTCTTCCCGGGCCAGACCGACCTCGACTCGCGCCTGGGCGCGACCACGGTCGCCACCCACCTCGACTTCCTGTGGAGTAGCGGCAAACTCGTGCGAGCAGTCCTCGGGGAGGTCTTCACACCGAACTCCTCGTGGGGACTCGGTCCCACGGGACTCGCGGCGATCCTCCTGGGGCTTCCCTTCGGGTTGAAGGCACTCGCCGCGCGCACTCACCGCCCGGCCTCTGCCCTGTTCGTCGCCGGTCTCCTGGTGCTCGCCGCGTGGCTCTTCTTGCCCTACGGAGGCAAGTTCCTGTTCTTCAACGTGCGATTCGCCTTCCCGGGCGCCGTCCTCCTCGGCCTGGTCGCGGCCTCGGGTCTCGCGGCGCTCCTGCCGTCCTGCCCTTCGCTCCTGACGTCCGGGATCGTCCTGCTGCAGGTCTCGTCCTTCTTCTTCACGAACGTCCCGGTCTCGACCACGGCGGGCGTGGCCGTGGCCACCCTCGTCGTGATGGCCGGCCTCGCCGTCCTGGCGCGGCGCCTGGCCGACGACCGGAACCTGTCGATCCAGGGGTTCCAACTGCCCGCCTCGCGCCCACGGCGCGCGCTGGTCCTCGCCGGGGTCCTGGGCATCGCCCTCTTCGTGGTGACCCGCTGGCACGGCACGCGGGACCGGGGGCGCATCGCCTCGTACCGCGAGGCGACAGAGCCCTACCAGCTGCAAGTCGCCGAGTACGCGGACTGCCTGGCCGCGGTCGAGCGCCACGTGCCGCGCGGCCGCCTGGCCGTGGCCCTGGAGCGCCATCGCCGGGGGTTCCTGTTCCCGCTGTTCGGCTCGCATCTCCAGCGCGAGGTCCTGTACGTCCACAACGGCCCCGAGGATTCCCGCCTGCACTCGGACTATCCGTCCGGCAATCCGCGCCTGCGTCCGGACCGCGATTCCTGGCTGCGCCACCTGGCCGAGGCGTCCCCGGATGCGCTCCTCGTGTTCCTCGACCCCGTCGAGGGCGAAATCCCCATCGAGTCCCGCTGGGCCTCGGCCCGACGGGACCTGTTTTCGCTCGAGTTCCGCTCGGACCGGTGCGAACTGCACCGGATTGACAAGCGCCGCCTCGTCGGATATCGTTGAATGGCTTACCCCGCGGAGGTCATTGCGGTGCGCATCCTGATGGTCGCATGCTTCACGGCACTCGTGATGGTTGGGTGTTCGGGGTCCTCGCGGTCTGCCAGGTCGTCGGATACATCCACCGTCGCCACTCTCGCCACGGGGACCACGAAGGAGGGACTGACCGTCCGGCAGTCGGACCTCGACGGGGACGGCAGGCCGGACGTCTTCTCGTACTACCGTGAGGAGCCGGGGCGCGAGGGCGGCAAGGACCTCCTCCTCGTGCGCAAGACCCTGGACCTGAACCAGGACGGCAAGCCGGACATCACGCAGGAGTTCGACGGGAAGGCGCGGCTCGCCCGCGAGAGCCTGGACATGGACTTCGACGGCCGGGTGGACGCGGTCCGCGAATACCAGGAAGGCCAGGTCGCCCGCGAGGAGTTGTCGTCCCGGTTTGACGGCCGCTTCGATGTCCGCAAGTTCTACGAGAACGGTGCCCTCGTCCTGAAGACCGTGGACACGAAGGGCACGGGGGCCTTCGACGAGTTCCAGTACTTCGTCGGCAATCAACTGACGCGCATCGGGTGGGACCGCGACGGGGACGGCAAGCCCGAGGTCTTCGAGGACAATCCTGCCGCCGCTCCGTAGGGTTTCCGGGGGGTGGGTGGGGCGATGCGCCGCCGTCCCCAATCGCCTTGGCCATCGGAATGGGAGGGACAGGGACCATGCGAACGGATCTCCACACCCGAGTGGTGCTCACGGTCATCGCCGTGGCCCTGAGCGTGATCGCCGCGTTCCAGATCCGCTCTGCCGTCGCGCCCGATGCCGTTGCCGGACCCGCGAAACCCGGGGTCCAGCGCGTGGTCGTCTGCGATGTATCCGGCGACTTCTGCGCCCGCGTGGACGAGACGAGTCGCCTGTTCGTGAAGTAGGTCCGACATCGCGCGTCAGACGCGGCGCACGCGGACACCCGCCTCGTCCAGCAGCCGTGCGGCCGCCACGGGCAGCGGGTAGGCCGTGCGATAGACGACTTCGGCCAGACCCGCGTTGATGATCATCTTCGTGCAGATCAGGCAGGGCGAAAAGGTCGTGTAGAGGGTCCCCCCCTGGAGGACCACGCCGTGGTACGCGGCCTGGACGATCGCGTTCTCCTCGGCGTGACAGCAAAGGCAGTCGTGCAGGTTGGACCCCGACGGGGCGAGGGACAGGCAACGCTCGCAGCCTCCGTCCGCGCAGTTCCGGGTGCCTCGCGGCGTGCCGTTGTATCCGGTCGAGATGACCCGCCGGTCCTTGACCACCACCGCGGCCACCCTGCGCTTCGCGCACGACGAGCGTGACGCCACGACCTCGGCGATCTTCAGGAAGTACTCGTCCCAGCCGGGGCGAGGGACGCGCGCGGCGGCCTCGCGAAAGACCGCTTTGACCCGTTCGCGGAGGTCCTCGACCGACCCGTCGTTCACCACGACGAAATCCGCGAGGGCGAACGTCTGGACGAGTTGCTGCGCCGCGGGGTCGTCGCTCGCGAGTTCCCGCGCTTCCGCCTCGCGGAAGGCGGCGATGTCCCGTGTGTCCCCTTCCCTCGCGCGGGCCATGCTCCGGGCGAACCGGACCTCGATCGGGGCCTCGACCCGCACCAGGAAAAACCCGTCGTGTTCGCGCAGGTACCGGACCTCCTCCGGGTTGCGGATCGAGTCCACGACCTGGTTGAGGCCCTGCGTGAACCGGGCCGACACCCGGCGCGCGAGCACGTCGTGGCCGTGCTCCGCCCGGAGCCGGGTGCCCCACTCGATCAGGGCCTGACGCGTCTCGGGGACCCCGTTGCGCCGCAACTCGTCCCGCAGTTCGTCGGACAGCGAGAAGGACTCGAAGCCACCCTCGCAGAGGATTCGCGCGACCTCCCCCTTCCCTGCCGCGTTCGGACCCGTCAAGCCCAGGATCATCGTCTTCCTCCATTGACACGAGCCGCCATGTCTTTCATAATGCCTTCCTCTTGTTCGGCGTCCTTGGCGCGGGCCGACATCGTCGAGAAGTCGGGCGCGGAGGCAGGACGATCGCGGCCGCGGCCAGGGCAGACCGAAGGTGGCCAGGGCGCATGGTTCGAGGTGACATGGCTTACAAGACGCAGGTCCGGCTCGACGCGGTCATCCTCTGCAAGCCCCGGCGAGCCGAGGTTCCGGTCGAGAAGTGCCTCGACTCGTACGTCGAGGCCAACGCGTTCGGGAACAAGGAATCGTGCTGCTTCCGGTGCCCGCACGGCCAGCGAATCCGCAACATGATCGCGCGGTCGTAGATTCGCGTCTTCCATCGTCGCAGCGCCTTGACCGGTTTGCCCCGGGGTCAGGCCCCTTCCTGGATGGCGACGACCTCGCCCCTCTTGCCCGACTTCTTGGCGCGGTACAGCGCCCGGTCCGCCATCGCCATCAGCTCCTCGGGGTTGTCGGGGCTTCGACCGTCGCACACGGCCACGCCGATGCTGGCCGAGGGCGTCACCCGTTCGATGCCCATCGTGAAGACCCGCCGCCGCGTCGCCTGGGCGACCCTCCGCGCCACCGCGAGTCCGGAATCCAGGTCCATGTCCGGCAGCAGGGCGGCAAACTCATCTCCGCCCCACCGGGCCGCCACGTCCATCCCGCGGACCGACTCCTTCAAGGCCGCGGCAACATGCCGGAGGAGGGTGTCCCCGGCCGCGTGGCCGAACTGGTCGTTCACCTCCTTGAGGTTGTCCACGTCCAGCATGATGAGGCAGAACGGCGACCCGGATCGCTGGGCTCGCTCGAACTCCTCGAAGAGGCGTGCCTCCAGGTAGCGCCGGATGTAGAGACCGGTCAGGCCGTCAACGGTCGCCATGCTGTACAGGCGCCAGTTCTCGACCGCGATTGCTGCCTGGCGCGCGATGCTCTCCACCAGGCGCCGCTCGCGGCCGCTGGCCCGTACCCCGGCGCGCAGGACCAGTGACAGGTGGCCCACGTCCGCCCCGTCGGGTCCGATCATTGGCCTCGCGATGACCTCGCCGATGTCCGAGGGCTTCCCGCCGGCCCGCATGGGGCTGGTCGGAGGCCCTGCCTGCTCCGGAAAGACCCCGGAGGCGCCCCCGAGGGACCTCAGGACGGCCTCGTAGAGGGCGGGCTTGTCCATCCGGTCGCGCGCCCGGACGTAGGTCCGCCCCTTGCCTCCGTCCGCCCCCCGGGCGATCAGGACCACGCCCAGGCCGTCCTCCACGGCCTCGAGCAGCGAGATGCCGATCCGCCGCCCCACCTCCTCGATGTCGAGGGTGGAGGCCGCGGCACGGCCCGCCTCCTCGACGACCGAGAGTTCCTCGGCCTTTTCGCGGGCGGCCTGCGACTTCATCCACATCCGCCGGAAGACCTCGCTGAACACGACATAGGCGATGGACAGGGAGATCAGGGCCAGGATGTCCCGCTCGCGATACACGATGACCAGGGCGAAACCGACCGGGACGAACACCCCTTCCGCGGCGAGCCCGGGGCCCACGACCTCACGGAGGATGCGGCCCCACGACAGGCGGTTCAACCGGTAGGACGCCGTCACGACCGCGAACTGCGGCACGATCAGCAGTGCCGAGGTGACCACGTACAGCAGGATCAAGGATCCGAAGGCGCCCGTCTCGACCTCGGCGAACCGGGACGCCGGGTCGTAGAACAGGCCGATGCCCACTACGATCGCCCCGCTAATGGCGGGCCCGAACAGGAGTTTCGCGGCCGAGACGAGCGGGGGCCACGGTTCGCGCGCCGCGACCTCCCGGTTGACCAGGTCCACGATCCCGCGCAGGAGCATGCCGAGGAAGACCACGAGCGTCGCGGGGCCGGTCCCGAGCGTCAGGAGGGACGCGACGTAGATCCCCGTGTCGAGCGAGAAGGTGACCATCCCCGCCAGCCGGAAGGACAAAAGCCGCGAGATGAACGCCAGGGTCAGGAAGGTGACGAAGGCGTCGGGGTCCTGGCGCACGGGCTCCACGAACAGGTCGCTGCGGGTCTTCAGGGCAACGCCCAGGCAGGCGAGACCCACGAGGCCGACGACGCTGACGTACAGGATGTGCGCCCTGGTGAACGGGCCCAACCGGGTGTCCGTCATCTGCTCGTCGCCCCCCTGACGTGTAGCGGATTGTAAACCGGCCCACGCGCCCGGGGAAGGGGGATCCGTCGTGGACCTTCCCCATCGTGGGCGTGGGCGAAAGCAAGGACTTGCACGGCCAGGAGTCCCCCGCAACCCCAGCAGGGGCAGTTCGAGACAAACCCGCCAGTGGGGGCCGTCCGAGGATCCGTCGTCACTCCGCGACCCTCCGGAGCCCGTCCTCCGTCCGGGTCCAGCCCTCGTCCACCTGGACGAACAGGTCCAGGAAGACCCGCACCCTGCGACCACGATGACTCGGCCCTGCTGCGGCGAGAAGGGCCTCGATCTCCTCGCGAGCCGCGGTGCCGATGCGACGGATCATCGCCCCGCCCTTGCCGACCACGATCCTTTTCTGGGACGGCCGCTCCACCACGATCGTGGCCGAGATCCGGGTGGTCCGGCCCTCCTCGAACGCCTCGATGCGCACCGCGGTCGAGTACGGGACCTCCTGGTGCGTGAAGAGCATCACCTTCTCGCGGATCAGTTCCGCGGCCACGAAGCGCAAGGGACGGTCGCTCAGCAGGTCGGCCGGGACCAGTGGCGGCCCTTCCGGGAGCCGCGCGACGACCTCGCGCAGGAGGTCCTCGAGGCCATCTCCGGTCACGGCGCAGACCGGGACGATGGCCTCTGGCTCCCAGCGGCGGTGGACCTCGTCCATCAGCGGCAGGAGCGCGGGCTTTGCCACCAGGTCCACCTTGTTGACGACCACGATGACCGGATGTCCCGCCTCGCGCGCGCGGTCCAGGACGGGACCGTCCTCGACCCGACAGGTCCCGGGGTCCCGCGCGTCCGTCACCACCAGGGCAACATCGCAGTCCACGAGCGCCCGCGCGGCCTCTGCAACCATCCGTCGGTTGAGCGCCCGGCGAGCTTCGTGGATCCCCGGCGTGTCCTGGAACAGGACCTGGAACTCCGGGCGCGTCAGGACCCCGAGGATGCGGTCCCGCGTGGTCTGCGGCTTGGGGGTCACGATCGCGACCTTGGTCTTGAGGAAAGCGTTCAGCAGCGTGGATTTCCCCACGTTGGGCCGGCCCAGGATCGCGGCGACCCCGCACCGGTGTGCCGGGCGGCTCCCTCTTTCGCCCGGGCCTGACCCGTTCGTGCTATCCACCCGCCTCCCCCACGTCCCCGTGCCGGACCGCCAGGAATCCCCGCACCTCGCCTGACGCGTCCCGAAGCGGACGGACCTCGTGCCACGCCTCGGAGCCCACCAGCCGGTCCCGGACCCAGTCCCGGTGCTGGAGGGTGCCGACCTCGATGGCCAGGAGCCCGCCCTGCTTCAATCGGGACGGTGCCTGTGCGATCAGGCGGGCCGAGACCTCCCGTCCCCGGTCCCCGCAGAAGAGCGCGACGGCCGGCTCGAAGTCCCGCGCGCCGCGGTCCAGGGGCTCGTCCTCCGACACGTAGGGCGGATTCGACACGATCGCGTCCGCGAAAGGCACCGGCGCCAGGGCCGCCATCACGTCCATCCGGACCAGCCGGACGCGCCCGTCCGGCACGACCCGCGCGGCGTTCGTGCGGGCCACGGACAGCGCCCGTTCCGAGAGGTCGGTGGCGAGGACCCGCGCCGTAGAGTAATGCGCTGCCACCGAACACGCGATCGCGCCGCTTCCGGTCCCCACGTCCACCACGATCGGCGCGTCACGCCCCCGCAGCCCGTCCAGCACCGCGTCCACGAGGACCTCGGTCTCGGGCCGCGGGATCAGCACGTCCCTCGTCACCTCGAACTCGATCCCGTAGAACTCGCGGCGGCCCGTGATGTACGCGACGGGCTCCCCGGTTCCACGGCGCCTGACGTGCTCCCTCAGGGTCGCGACCTCGGCCGCGTCCAGCGGACGTTCCGGGGCGAGGTACAGGTCGAGGCGCCGGACCCCCAGGGCGTGAGCGGCCAGGACCTCCGCGTCGAGCCTCGGGCTCGGGGAGCCGCGCTCCGCGAGGTACTTCGTCGAGCGCGCAAGGACTTCCTTGACCGTGAGGACGGGACTCACCTTGGGCCCCTTTCAAGAAACGCGCTCCCTTTCAGAAGTGCGTCCCACTTGCGTTGCCGCTCCTCCTTGGGGACGCGCGCGCTGTTCGCGTCAACCACTTCCTCGTGTCCAACCCTCTTCGAGCAGCCCCGAGATCATGGCCGCGCCCGCTGCTCCCGCCCCCCGGATCGCGGGGAGGTCCTTGACCCGGATGCCGCCGATGGCCACGACCGGAACGCGCGCGACCCGGCACGCAGCGGCTAGCCCCTCGATCCCGAGGGGCCGCCGGCCCGTGACCTTGGTGGTCGAGGGAAAGACCGGCCCGAACCCGATGTAGTCGCACACGGACGGGTCCGCGGCCCGGACCTCCTCGATGGAATGAGTCGAGAACCCGACGATGCGCCCCATCCCGACCACCTGCCGGGCCTCGCCCGGGGGCAGGTCCTTGTCCCCGACGTGGACCCCGTCCAGGTCCGCAACCAGGGCCACGTCCGCCCGGTCGTTGACCAGCAGAAAGGCCGGTCCGGGCAGGGCCTCGCGCACCCGGAGGCACAGGGCCGTGAGGGCCCCCGCTGCCCACTCCTTGGCCCGGACCTGGAAGACCTGGACGCCCTTTTTGGACAACCTCCTTGCGGCCTCCGGTAGCGCGGACGCGTCCATCGTCCCCGTGTCGAGAATGGCATAGACCCCGATCCGGTCGGGCCAGGGTCTGCCGCGGACGTAGCGGGTCACGGGAGCCTTTCTTGGCGGAGTCTTGCGCCTATTCCTCGCTTCGAACCTTCTCTCAATCCGCAAGCCCCTCAAGCAGTGCAAGGAGGGTCGTCCGGTCCGCAAGCCCCGGGAGCCCCCTGCGCACCCCCAGCGCCCCGGGCAAACCCCGCACGTACCGCGCGAGATGCTTGCGGAAGACCCGGGCGGCCCGGGCCTCGTCCCCGTCCAGCGACGCCACCAGCGCATCGAAGTGCTCGAGGACCAGGGCCCAGCGATCCCGGCCGCGCGGGGCCTCGGGCACCGGCCGGCCCTCCCAGGCCGCGAGCATCTGGGCGAAGAGCCACGGGCTCCCGACTGCGGCCCGCCCGACCATGACCCCATCGCAGCCGGTCTCACGCATCATCCGCAAGGCGTCCCCGGCGCTCGCGACGTCGCCGTTGCCGATGACCGGGACGGTCGCCCGCTCTCGCAGGCGGGCAATCCAGGCCCAGTTCGCTCGACCCGAGAATCTCTGGGCCCGGGTCCGCGCGTGGACGCTGACCGCGTCCACCCCGCAGTCCGCGGACAGGCGGGCGATGTCGTCCAGGACGATCCGGTCTGCCGTCGGTCCAGGCCGGACCTTCAGGGTCAGCGGCACCCGGATCGCGACCCGGACCGCGCGCAAGATGCACTCGAGCCGCGGGAGGTCCGACAGGAGGGCCGCGCCGGAACCGCCGTTGGTCACGCGCCTAGACGGGCACCCCGCGTTCACGTCCACGGCGTCGGCGCCCGCGGCCTCGGCCATGCGCGCGGCCTCGGCCATCGTGTCCGGGTCGCTGCCCATGACCTGGACCACGAGCGGGTGGTCGTCCTCCGAGATCGTGAGGAGCGCCCGTGCGCCCCTCGCCCCCCGCACAAGGGCCTGGGCAGGGACCATCTCGGTGAAGCACAACCCGGCCCCCGCGCGCCGGCACATCCGGCGCATGGCCACGTCCGTGTACCCGTCCATGGGGGCCAGGATGAACGGGTTGCCGGGGACCAGGGAACCGATTCTCACGATGTCGCTACCGGGCTACTGCGCGGGGAGCACCCCGAACACCTCGACCTCGTCCACGAGCCAGCCCCGGAACCCGTTGTACTGCCCGTCCTTGGAGTCGAGGTCGCGAACGGCGTCAGGTCGAAGACGTAGTTCACCCAGATCGGGGCCTGGTTGAAGCCGCCGGACGTGTACGGCTGGTAAGCCTCGCCGTTCACGTCCACCTCGGGGTTCAGGTACCCCACGAGGGCCCACTCCGCCGCCTCCGTTCCCTGGGCCTCGATCAGCATCTGGTCGTAGCCGTCCGGAGGCCCTTGCGGGTCCACGGACTCGATCTCCCACGCGCTGTAAAACGACAGGTACAGAGGGCTGGCGTACGCTGTCCTGATCCAGGGGGAAACGAGGCTGCCCCCGACCGGCCCTCCGGTCCCACCCGACAGGGGCTCGCAGGTCCCACCCTCGGCCAGGAAGTTGGCGGTGGCCGGGTTTCCGAACCAGAAGGCACCGCTCCCCGCGTACGCGTTCGGGAGGGCCCCCGGGGCCGGGAGGCAGGCAGCGTCGCCCGCGGCCGCGCAGATGGCGCAGCGGTCGAGCGGGTCGGCCGGGTCCTTCGCGCACACCTCGAACTGGGCCGGGGGCATCACGCAGGCCCCGGCCGCCTGGTTGACGTGCTCCCCATTCGAAAGCCACTGCCATCCTACCCCACTCGCGGGTTCGTCCGTGGTCCACTCAGACTGCGGGTCCTCGAAGTCCTCGTGTAGCAGCGTCTGGCTCCCCGCGGGCAGGACCGAGAGGAAGATGTCCTCGATGAAGACCGTGTTCGGCTCGTTCGGGACGTACTCGACGATGCCGGGCAGGTACCCGGACTTCGATGCCTTCAGGCCGAAGCCTTCGAAGGGCGAGCCGCTCGAATCGATCGCGGAGACCCCGGAGATGCAATAGAACCCCTGCGGACCCGACGTGGCCGACGCGAGCGGGTTGTCGAAGGCGTTGCCGAACAGGGTGACCGAGGCGCCTTCGACCGGGGACTGAGAATCCGTGGCCGCGCCGTCGTACACCCGCCCGCACACGGACACGAACCAGGCCGTGTCTCCTTCCGGGGTCAGGGCGATGTCGAGAGGCATCGTGTCCTGGTCCACGAGCACAAACGTCCAGGTCCGGGCGGTCTGGTACCCCACCGCCTGGATCTCGGCCCAGTATGGTCCGGGGATCAGCGAGACTTCGAACTTGCCGGACCCATCGGTCAGGAGGGTATCCGCCGGCTGCCCTCGCCGGTCGCCGGATGCGCCCCGGAGCCGCAGGTCTGTGAAGAAGTCCACCCGGGCACCCTCCACGGGCTCGGACGTGGCCCCGTCCCTCACGGTTCCCCTGACGGACGAGGTCTTCAGGCAGATGTCGTTCTCGTCGGTCTGGCCGTTGCAGTCGTCGTCCTGGCCGTTGCACGCCTCGGCCGCGGGGACCGGCCCGTCGCAGGACAGGAGCCCGCCCGCGCACGACGTAAAGCCCTGGCACGTCCCGTGCTCGTTCGTGATGTCGCACGGAAGGCCGTTCAGGTCCTCATCCGTCTGGCCGTTGCAGTCGTTGTCCTGGCCGTCGCACGCCTCCGGGGCCGGGACCGGGGCGCCGCACCCCACCCCGCCCTGCCCGTCGCACACCGTGGTGCCGGCGCACGTCCCGAACTCGTTGTGCTTCTCGCAAGCCACGCCGGCGAGCCCCTCGTCGGTCTGGCCGTCGCAGTCGTTGTCCTGGCCGTCGCACAGCGATTCCTCGGCCTGATACCCGGGGACCTGCTCGTACTTGCAGACCCACTCGCCCTTCCGGCACTCGCGCGGGATCGGGATGCCCGCGGCCCCGCAGACGCCCAGGTCCGAGCACTTGCCCTCGGTGGACGACGTCAATCCCTCGTCGGTCTGGCCGTCGCAGTCGTTGTCCGCGTCGTCGCAGGTCTCGGATGCGGGCGTGGGGCCATCGCAGACCTCGGCCCCGTCCCGGAAGACCCTCGTCCCCGGGCAGGCCCCGAACTCGTTCTGGACCTCACAAGGCTGCCCCGCCATCCCCTCGTCCGTCTCGCCGTCGCAGTCGTTGTCGAGGCCATCGAAGCGGGTCTCGACCTCCTCCCAGTCGGGGAGGTCCGAGTACCGGCATTCCCACAGGCCGTCCACGCAATCCCGAGGCACCGTGGCCCCGGGGGCGCCGCACACCCCCTCGACCACGCACGCCCCTGCCGTCGTGGAGGTCAGGCCCGCGTCCGTCTGGCCGTCGCAGTCGTTGTCCTTCCCGTCGCACAGGGTCTCCGTGTCCTCGTACCCGGAAACGGCCGAGTAATCGCACTGGACCTCGCCCTCGACGCACGCGGCCACGACCGCGTCCAGGGACTCGGAGCACACCCCACCCCCCTTCTGGCAGAACAGGGCCGCGATCTGCCGTTCCATCCCGGAATCCGCGACGTCGTTGTGCGGGTCGAACTGGTCGGGCAGGCAGTCCCGGTCGGGGTCCGCGAGCATCAGCGACGACTCGAGCGCATCGATCAGGCCGTCTTCATCCGTGTCCGTCGCGGACGCGATGTCCCCGACCTCGGGGCCGTCCGGGTTGCCGTCGTTGTCCGTGTCCGCCCGCAGCGGGTCGGTGCCCGTCTGGTGGGCCTCGATCCCGTTCTTCAGGCCGTCGCCGTCCTCGTCCCCGTCCGGGTCCAGGCACTGGTTCTCGAAGCACAGGCCAGACTCGCAGTCGGAGTCGTTGTCGCAGAAGGCCCCGACCTTCCCCTTCCCCTTCGAGGGCCCGCAGGATACGGCGAGGCACAAGAGCGCGATGGACGACCCCTCTCCAATCCGGCGCACGATCCTCATGGCGTCACCTCTTCCGAACCCCCTTGAAGACTCCGTCAATACTCCATCTGCCGACATCGCGGATGGCACACGGGGAAGCAGGAGCAAGTCCGGCGAGTCAACCCTCGGCGAGGGCCGAGAGGTCAATCCCCTTCTTGCGGGCGTACTCCAGGATCCCCACGCGGGTGATCGTACGGATTGCGCGGGTGGAAAGCGAGAGGCGAACGAAGCGACCCCATTCCTCGACCCAGATCCGCTTGCTCTGGACGTTGGGCCGCTGCCACTTCCGCGTCTTGTTGTGGGCGTGCGAGATGCGGTGGGCCTTCTTCGCTCGCTTTCCGGTCAACAGGCACCTGGCCATGGGGAACCCCCTCTCAAGACCGCGCGGACTCTACCCGATGGCTGCGGGAGGCGTCAAGAGGGAGGTCCAACCCTTGACCGTCGGAACGGCCACGGCTCGATCCTCGTAGGCGTGGGCGTAGGCGTGGGCGATCCCAATTGCCGGGGCCATAGGATCGCCAGGCAGGTGATCCGACTGGCCGATCTCGCCCACGACCACGAAACGGCTGGATGCTCGTCGGCGTGGGCGACTCCCCAAGCACCTCGGAACGTCGTGTCCAGCCAACAGCGATTCGCGAAGCGGCGGTCCTTCCACGTGCACCTGCACCTGGTCGTGCGCGACTCCAATGTCCTTTTTTCGAGTTAGAATCGTCTCCCATGTCGAGTCGCGTCCTTCGCGCCGCAATTCGTTCGACCCTCGGCGTCATCGAGGGGTTCGGCTCCGCGCTCATCCTGATGATCGAGGCCTTTCTGTGGCTTTTCCGGCCACCATTCCGCGTGTCCCTGTTCCTCCAGCAGATGGAGTTCATCGGGGCCGGGTCGCTGTTCATCGTCGTGCTGACCGGGCTCTTCACTGGCATGGTCTTCTCGGTCCAGACCGTCCACACGTTTCGCCTGTTCAACGCCGAGACCCTTGTCGGTTCGACCGTGGCGTTCGCCCTCATGCGGGAACTGGCGCCGGTCCTGACCTCCCTGATGGTCACGGGCCGGGTGGCGTCCGCGATCGCCACGGAACTCGGGACCATGCGCGTGACCGAGCAGGTGGACGCCCTCTACACGATGGCCGTGAACCCCGTGCAATACCTCGTCACGCCCCGCATCGTGGCCGCGGTGGTCATGCTCCCGGTGCTGACCGCCCTGTGCGACCTCGTGGGCATCGCGGGCGCATACTACGTGGCCGTCCACCTCCTGGACGTGGACGGCGGGATGTTCATGGACAAGATCGCCCAGTACGCCCGGGTCTGGGACGTGGTCTCCGGGCTCGTCAAGTCGGCCGCGTTCGGGCTGATCCTCTCGCTCGTCGCGTGCCACAAGGGCCTCAACGCCAGCGGGGGCGCCCGCGGCGTCGGCCAGGCCACCACCCAGACGGTGGTCCTGTCGTCCATCCTGATCCTGGTCAGCGATTATTTCCTGACGCTGCTGCTTTTCCAGCGCGAGTGACCGGGGTGTCGCCGCGGGTTGCATTTTTCGAGACCATCGGGTACAAACAAGACGCTTCACCTGTCTTGAGGAGGTAGTCCGATGCGCAAGACGTTGTGGACGGCCAGGGTTGTCGGGATGGGATGTCTGGTGTGGCTCGCCGCGTGCGGGGGAGGGAACGGGGGCGTCGGCGACACCGGGCCGATTCAGGATGTCCTGCCCGACGGGGGACCGGACGTCCCGGACACCGCGCCACCGCCCGAGTGCCTCTCGGACACTGACTGCCAGGGAAAGTTCGACGACCTCGGGCCCTGCGAGGCCGCCTTCTGCAACACGGCCGGCGGAGGGGTCTGCGCGAAGCGGACCCTGGCGGACGGGACGACGTGCGACGACGGGGATTCCTGTACGACGGGCGACCGCTGCCAGGCAGGCTCCTGCGTCCCCACGACCACGTGCGAGTGTCGCGGCGACGACGACTGCCAGGACGCCTTCGACGACCTCGGGCAGTGCGAGGCGGCCTTCTGCGACCGCAATGTGGGGGGGGGGACGTGCGCCCGGCGACCGCTTGACGACGGGGCCCCTTGCGACGACCAGAACGCCTGCACCCAGGGGGACTCTTGCCAGGGAGGCGAGTGCACGTCTGGCACGACGAACATGTGCGACTGCTTGAAGACCGAGGATTGCGCCGCGTTCGAGGACGGCGACCTCTGCAACGGGACCCTGGTCTGCGACCTCGAACACTTCCCGTACAAGTGCGTGGTGGACCCGGGCACGGTCGTCGCCTGCGACGCCTCGGCGGACACGTTCTGCCTCCAGAACCTCTGTCAGCCCGAGACGGGCGAGTGCGCGATGACCCCGGTCCGGGAGGGCGAGACCTGCGAGGACGAGAGCGTCTGCACCATGGTCAGTACCTGCCAGGAAGGCGAGTGCGCTCCGTTCGAGGTCATTCCATGCGATGACGACAACACCTGTACGGATGATTCTTGCGACCCGGTCCTCGGGTGCGTGTTCTCGCCGAACGAGGCCATTTGCGACGACCAGAACGCCTGCACCGAAGGGGACCAGTGCGCCAACGGCCAGTGCGTGCCCGGGGCGCCGGTGACCTGCGACAACGGGAAGTTCTGCGATGGGGCCGAGACATGCGATCCCGAGGTCGGGTGCGTGGAGGGCGCTCCTCCGGACTGCGACGACGACAACCCGTGCACCGCGGATTCGTGCGATGCGGACCAGAACCGATGCGTCCAGGTCCAGCTGGAGACCGCGAAGGAAGGGCCGATGGGGTCCCCCACCTGCTCGGATGAGGCGGACAACGACTGCGACGACTTGTCGGACGCGGACGACCCCGAGTGCCTGTTCGGGCTCGTGGCCGTCGAGCCCGGCCAGGGTCCGGCCGCGGGCGGGCAGGTCGTGTCCTTGCTCGGATCGGGACTGGCCGCGGCGACAAGCGTGGTCTTCGGCGGCGAGCCCCTCGCCTTCGAGGCGAGGTCGGACGGCGAGATCGTCGTGACCACGCCGCCGCATGAGCCAGGGGACGTGGACGTGGCGGTCTCGACCGGGTGGATCACCTTCACGCTGGAGGACGCGTATCGCTACACGGGGCCGAGCGGGCAGACCGACCTGGCCGTGACGTTCGTGGGTCCGGTCGAGCACGAGATGCTCGAGGGCGAGACCCTGTCGGGAATCGGGGTCACGCTGACCGTCGAGGGGATCGCCGGAGAGGACGTTGCCGATCCGGGCCTGTACGTGGCCGAGGTCGGCTACGGGCTGCGAGGGACTTCCCCCGCCGAGGACCCCTCGTGGACCTGGGCACCCCTCGAGGTCGAGGACGTGACCGGGGGCACGATCACATACACGGGAGCCCTGACCGTGGACCTCGGCGGCTACCTCGACATGGCCGCGAGGGTCTCTTCGGACGGCGGATTCACGTTCGTCTTCGGGGACCCGGACGGGTCCGGGAACGGGTACGACCCGCCGTCCGCGGCGAAACTGACCGTCTGGGGCGTCCCGCGCGCCGGCGCCGTTGTCGTGAACGAACTGATGTGGATGGGCTCGAACGAGAACCCGAACCTTCCGTCCGCGACCTACGACGAGTGGTTCGAACTGCGCAACATGAGCCGGGCGCCATACCACCTCGCCGGGTACCGGCTGACGGGCGGCGCGATGCTGGGAGAGGACCTGGTCCTCGATGACCCGGTCCACACGGTTCACAACCTCGTAATCGAGCCGTTCGGCTACTTCCTGGTGGCGGACTACGACCGAGACGTCTCGATGGTGGACGTGGACCCGGACGTGGTGACCCACACCAAGATGGTCCTGCCCAATCCGGCGCCCTGGACGTACACGCTCGAGGCCCCGGACGGGACCGTACTGGACGAGGTAAGGTACACGGGCCTCGTGGGGTACAGCGGGGACCCCAACCTGGGGACCCCGGACCGCTCGATGGAGCGGAACGCTGTGCCCGGCGACGGCCGCGACGACGAGAACTGGCACACGGCGGTCTGGCACGAGGGCTGGGACGGGGACCCCTTCCAGGACCGGAACTGGGGGACCCCGCGCGGGCCCAACAGCGACATCGCCCTGTGCACGCAGGACGTCGAGTGCGACGGCGCCTTCCCAGACCTCGAGACCGCGGCCTGCGAGAAGCGCGCCTGCGTCCTGCCGCCGGGCCGATGCTCGGTGGTGCCACGCGACGATGGCGACCCTTGCGACGACGGGCTCTTCTGCACCTCTGGCGAGGCCTGCTCGGCTGGGGACTGCACCGGCACCCCGACGGACTGCGCCGACGAGGACCTCTGCACCGTGGATTCCTGCGACGAGGACAACGACCAGTGCGTCCACGAGCCGCAGGACTGCGACGACGGCAACGCCTGTTCCTCGGATTCGTGCGACCCGGCCACCGGCGGGTGCGTGAACGTGTTCAAGGACTGCGACGACGAGGACCTCTGCACCGTGGATTCCTGCGACTCGGCCACCGGCGAGTGCCACAACGACCCGGTGGACTGCGACGACGAGGACGCCTGCACCGCGGACTCGTGCGACCCGGACAGCGGGGAATGCGTGAACCTCCAGGTCCAGTGCGGGGACGGCGACCCCTGTACCGCGGACTCGTGCGACCCGGCCACCGGGTGTCTGAACGACCCGATCCCCGACTGCACGGGCTGCGAGACGGACGGGGATTGCGCCGATGCCACGCTCTGCACGGCGGACTGGTGTGACACGGGGACCTGTTTCCACGAGCTGGTGGACTGTTCGGATGGGGACCTCTGCACGGGAGACGACTGCGAGCCCCTGACCGGCGAGTGCGTCCACGTGCCACTCGTGTGCGACGACGGCGACGCCTGCACGACCGATTCCTGTGATTCGGAGACGGGGGACTGTGTGTCCACCCCGGTGGTCTGCGACGACGGCAACCTCTGCACCGTGGACGGCTGCGACCCCCTGACCGGAGCGTGCGTCTTCGCGGACAAGGACTGCGACGACGGCAACGCCTGCACCTCCGATTCGTGCGACCCCTCGACCGGGGACTGCCTGAACGACCCGGACCCC
>FWPU01007372.1_pt1 | contig 18143 bp, 16 predicted proteins | sample 2228361 | NCBI WGS metagenome assembly FWPU01 (sample SAMEA103939777, study PRJEB20133) | metagenome
TAGTACACCCAACCGCCGACATCTTAAACATACAAGGGGGCGACGGGGGTGAGGTCTACATCTCTGCCTTCACCCCATATCCCCTTTGCTCCAGAAGCTGTCCGCTTATGGGACCCTGGCGGGAGAAGGGACTTCCTCGCCCTCGGCTGGGGAAGATAGACTCCATCAAAACACATGTGACAGACTACCACTAGCTCCAATAACTGTCCCCTTATGAACACAGGCAGAGCAGGCCCAGGGCTAGACTCGCACTGCCACCACATCCAGCCAGTTGCGCGGGACAGACTGGATGCCCAGCTCCAGGAAGGTCTGCCGGACACCCTCCTTGAGGGCGGCGCTGGCCTTCTCCAGGGGCACGCCGGGCATGATGCCGGATATGAAGTCCTCGTACTCGCTGATGTCCAGCCAGCCCTCGATGGGGACCTGCACGGTGTCAATCTGCTGCCTGACCACCTTCAGGCCGTTGTTCTCCACCAGGCTGCGGTACTGCTCGGGCGTGAGGTGCTTGCGCGCTTCCACCTTCTGCGACCGCACGGGGGTGAGGCCGTACTCCTGCCGCAATATGCGGGATGCCTTCAGCATCCACCGGCGATAGAACATCAGCGACTCGGGTGGGTGGGAGCCTTCGAAGAAGGAGGTATTGAAGGCGAACTTGCCGCCGGGCTTGAGGGCCTTGGATATCTCCGCCACCAGGGCGTTCTTGTCGGGGATGTAGTGAATGGCGTTGCAGAAGATAACGGTATCCACCGACTCCTTGACAGCCTCGGACAGGTGCTCCACGTGGCTCTGCACGAACTGTATGGCGGAGTTGCGGAAGTCCTTTAGCTCTTCCATGGCCTGCTTGAGTGCCATGGCCGAGTGGTCAATGGCGATGACCACCGAGTCTCGGGCGCCCCGCAGCCTTTCGAGAATAAGCTCAGTGACGCTGCCGGTGCCGCAGGCCAGGTCCACGATGCGTTGGCTTGGGCCTACCTCTGCCATGTCCACCAGCCGCGCGTTCAGCGCTCGATAGAAGGAGTTCCTGGAGAACTTTGTGAAGGTAAAGTCGTTGGACACCATGCTGTCCTCCTTGCAGGGCCAGTTGCGGCGGCCAAGGCGTCTATCTGGCTGACGAGACCAGGGCTCTGCCCTCTGAGTGGGGCGCAGGGTGCGCCAGCAATGGGGGATAGCGGCACCAGAAGGCTATGTCAAAGGAGTGTGTGACCAACATATTACCAAAACAGCAAGGGAAAATCTACGAGATAGTTGTATATCGCGGCCTGTCCATGCCTGGTGTGCGTGGCCCGGGAGTGTGCCCGCACCCTCAGCACGAGGCTTCCTCAACGAGTGGCGGCCCGCCTTTGGGCGAAGGGCACTGGACGGGCTTGCGGCGCTGGTAGTACCGGCGGACCTTGGCCCGGTTCCCGCAGGACTTCATATCGCACCAGCGCCGGCTGTGGTTGCGGCTGTTGTCTATGAAAAGCCAGCCGCAGGTGTCCGAGGCGCACTCCCGTACCAGCGGTAGCTCCTGGGACGTCAGCAGCTCCGCCGCCGACCGCACCACCGGCCACACCATCCTGTCCAGCGCCTCCTCATCCTCTTTCCACGTCCACACGAAGCCGTCGTTGGCCTGGATGATCTGCGACATGGCCATGGCCTTCAGCGCCGCGTTGAACACGGCCAGGTCCGAGGCCTCCGGCGGGCGCCCGGCGGCAACCGCCGAGAAGATGCGGTAGATGGCCTCGCGCAGGGTAATCGCCCACTCCACGGTGGACGCCGCCTCGGCCGGACGGCGCGCCGACTCCTTCAGCAGGCGCTGGGCCTGCTCCTCGGTCAGCACCCCGGCCTGCCTGCCCCAGGACACCAACCGTGCGTAGCTGGTCAGCCTCTCGCCAGGGCGGTCGGGCGTGTGGTTGCTCACCGTGTTGGCGAAGTCCAGACACAGCTTCCCGCCCGAGAACTCGAAGACGTGTTCATCGGCTTCGGCCGGGCGGTCGCCTTCCCCTGAAATAACCATCAATACCCTCTTGACTGGTTAGGCCCCTTTCCCCTATACTGTTAACTACCATTTACAGTATAGCCGGTTAATCGCCTTTTCTGCAATCACCTGAGGGGGTATGCGCCAATGACAATGCCTGCTTTACACCGTCGGACGGCCCTGGTGGCCCCTGAGAGCCGCCGTGGCACCTGGGCGAAGGTCAAAAACTCCGTGAGCATGGCCCTCATACTGCTGAAGCCCTACCTCGCCCCGTGGGCCGCCGCGCAGCACGGCAAGCCATCCCCCGACAGCACCTTTGCCGTGGACAGGGCCAGGGTTGATACCTTCTTCCCAGGGATGTGGCCCCGGTAGCGCCTGGAGCAGCGCTACAGGTAGGCCGGCAGCGTGTCCTCCTGGGCAAACCGCAGGATAGCCTGGGCCACTGCGTCGGGGCGCTCCATGTACATGTTGTGGCCGCTTTTCTCGATGACCACCATGCAGCCGCGCTCCAGGCCGTCCAGCACTGGCGCCAGTCCGGTGTAGCTGTACTGGCGCTCCTGGCTGACGATGAGCAGCAGCGGCAGGCCGAGGCCCCGGAAGATGGGCGTCAGGTCGAAGTAGTCGCCGCGCCGGTCATCCCAGTTGAAGGCGGTCGAGGCCCACTTCATGTCCACCGAGCCGTCGGGTAGCTCCCTGGCCTCATGGGCCACCACGTCGCGGATGACATCCTCTCGCCAGCGGCCCGCCACGGGGTGCTGGCGGAGATAGCGGTACAGCTCCTCGCGGCTGGCCCAGGTCCGCTTGGGCCGTCCGCCCCGGGAGGACACACGCCGCTGAAAGGACTCGGTCATGGCCACCACCGGCTCCAGCAGCACCAGGCTGCTGAACAGGCCAGGCTTCTTGTGGGCGCACAGGGTGACCACTGCCCCGCCGGACGAGTGCCCCACGCCTGTGGCATCCCGCAGGCCCAGGAGCTGGCAGAACTCCGCCAGCTCGGCCACCCTCTCGGCGTAGCTGTAGCCCCTGGCCGGCCAGTCGCTGTCCCCGTGGCCCCGGGCGTCCAGGGCTATGACGTGGAAGCGGTGGCATAGCTCGCGGGCGACGGCGTCCCAGCTCCGGCTGGTGCGCATGTCGCCGTGGAGCAGCAGCAAGGGCGGGCCATGGTCTCCCCAGTCCACGTACCTCAGCTTGAGGCCGCGGACGTGGATGAATCGGTCTTCGGGCTTGGTCACAGTCTCCAGCTTGGCTGATGAGGAGTGCCTTTGAGGGCCGGGCGCGGATATTATACCAGAACCCCCGCGTCCATCCACGCCGCCAGGCAAGGGCCTGTCAGCCATCGTCCCCATCCAGGTCGGCGCCAGAGCGCTCTCCCAGCAAGCGCTCTCGCAGGAGGTCCTCCACGCGCCGATGGAAGGCTTCCACGGACCTCCAGGCGATGTACAGCAGCACCAGGAAGGACATGCCGATGAACAGGAACGACAGGTAGGGCACAGCCGGTATCCGAGGCAGGAACAGGCTGATGAGCATGACCATTACCAGGAAGAGGATGGCGGTTATGGCGTTGCGCAGGAGCACCTTGACCAGCGGCCTGTTCAGGATAAAGCTGGTGTCCCGCTCCAGCGCGATGGCCTCCGCGCCTATGTCCGCCAGGGATAGCACGTGGCGAATGATGGCTATAAGCGGGAACGCTGCCAGCATCAGCACCAGCAGGCCCAACACCAGCAGGACCACCGCGGGCGGCATTCGGGTCAGACGCGCCAGGGTGTCCCAGTTCTCGAAGGCCGCGCGGCCCAGCACAACGACCACGGTGAAGAGGAACACGTTGAGCATGATATTGGTTATGTAGCGGCGCAAGCGGTCACCCAGGCCGCTCCGCTCTCCAGCCCTGGACTGGATATGTTGCAGCATGGTCTCGGCGGAAGCCAGGTACCTTCTCAGGCGCGGCGGGAGCACGCTGTCCAGCTTTTCCCCGGCGTGGGTGGACGCCCTGAAGATGTAGGGGGTTGTCAGGGTGCTCAGCCCGGTGACTCCTACTATGACAGGGTAGAGGAACGGCTCGATCACGCCGTTGTCCTGGCCTATCTTAACAATGACCAGCGAGAACTCCCCGATCTGGGCCAGGCTCATGCCCACACGAAGGGCCGTGTGGTGATGGTAGCCGATGAGGAAAGTCGCAAGGGCGCCCGCCAGGACTTTGCCCACGATAAGCACCAGGGTAATCAGCAGGATGTGGGGCCAGAAGTCCGCCAGGTAGGTGAAGTCGAAAAGCATGCCTATGGCCACGAAGAACAGGGCGGCGAACATGTCCTTTATAGGGGACATGGAAGCGGACAGTGCCTCCCCGCGCCTGGCCTCGGCCACCAGCGTCCCCGCTATGAACGCGCCAGCGGCCACCGAAAGCCCCAGCCACTGCGATACCAGGGCCATGCCGAAGCACAGCCCCAGGCCCACGACCACGGACAGCTCGCGGCTGCCCACGGCGGCCACGTAGTTCATCAGCCGGCGTACTATGCTCAGTCCCAGCACGAGGGACGCGACTGCGAACAGGAGCAGCTTCAGCAGCACCGGGCCTATGGCGGCGAACTGGATGCTGCCTCCGCTGCCCAGGCCCGACAGCAGGGCTATCATCAGCACCGCCGCGAAGTCCTCAAATACCAGAATGCCGACGACCACCTGGGAGGCCTGGTCCGACAGGCGGCGCTGCTCCTCCAGCACCTTGACGATGAGCGCCGTGCTGCTGATGGACAGGCCCGCGCCCAGGAACAGCGAGGTGAACGTGCCCCACCCCAGCAGCAGCCCTACCTGGTAGCCCAGCGTGAACACCACGATGAGCTGCACCGCGCCGCCGAGCAACGCCGCCTTTCCCACCCGCCGCAGCTTCCCCAGGCTGAACTCCAGGCCCAGGGAGAACATCAGCAGGGTGATGCCGATTTCGGCCAGGACGTTGATGACTTCTATCTCGCTTACCAGGGGGAAAGGGGGCGTGTAGGGCCCTATGATGGCGCCGGCAATGATATACCCCAGGATCACCGGCTGACGGAGCCAGTGGAACAGGAGGATGACCGCGCCCGATACCACCATGACGGTGGCCAGGTCGCGCAGAATGTCCAGACTTCCGTGCTCAGGCATAGGGGCCTGTCCTTTCCCGGCTGTATCCCGGAAGGGCCTACAGCACTACTATAAGGGCAAGCCCTCCCTGAGCAAAGCCGGCCGGCGTGGCCCTGGATGCCAGCATTGTAGTACCAGGTCTGCTGGAGGCGGGCGAGGCTTTGCCTGCCCCCGCCGACTGGCCTCAGCGCCTTCGCCGCTCCTTCAGCCACTGCTGGAAGTCGCGCTCCATGGCCTCGGAGAAGGGGCGGTCCACCTCCCCAGGCGTGTAGACTCCCTCGGCGATGCGCTGCTTGCCGAACTCGTCCTTGAGGCGGATAAGCTCGGAGGTCTCCACCACCTCCTCGGCCAGGTGGGGCGGGACGAAGATGACGCCCTCGATGGTGCCCAGCACCACGTCGCCCGGCAGGCACGTCGCCTCGCCAATGCGCACGATGCCGTTGATCTCGGCCAGGGAGACGTCGGCGATGGCCGTGGGGTCGAAGCCGCGGACGAAGGCCACGAAGTCCTGCATCTCCATGATGCGCTGCACGTCCCGCACGCCGCCGTCAACAACCATGCCCCGCCTGGTCTTGACCTGTATGGCCGTGGACAGGTTGTCGCCGGCGAAGGTGCCGTCGCGGACCTTGCCAAACAGGTCCACGATGATGACGTCATTCTCCCTCAGCTCGTCTATGACCCAGGAGTTCTGGCCGCCGATGCGGCCCTCCCGCTCCTGCAGGCGCTTCAGCTCGGCCTCCACGTCCGGGCGCCTGGGCACGAAGCGGCAGGTCACGGCCCGGCCCACCAGCACCCGCTCGGGGTGGATTATGCGCCAGTTGCCGGCGAAGTTGTGGTGGTAGCCGTGCTTGCGCAGGACGCCCCACGCCTCTTCGGTGGTGACAAGCTCCATGCGCTTCAGGATATCGTCGGGCACCAGCGGCCTGCCGTGGGCGTCGCGCTCGCCCTTCCACTCGCTGGTCAGGCTGAGGATGAGTTCGGGGTCGGTGAGCTTCACTGCGTGGTCTCCTTGTGGGGGCTGTACAGGGCCCGGCTTGGGGCCGCTGCCCAGGTTACCATGCCCCCTCTCTACCTCTCCCCCCAGGGGGCGAGAAAATAACCCCTTTCCCCTGTGGGGGAAGGGCAGAGCCTGTCGAGGGGAAGGGGGCACGCTGGCCTGGGAGCGACAACGCGCCCAGGCGCACTTTCATCCTGGTGGGATAGATTTATGCATCCTTTAATACACCCGGAGGGGGTGCGGGGTCTGAGCAGCAGGCGGAAGGGAACAGAAAGGCTACATGGGGCCGAGGGAGGGACAGGGCAGCTTCCAGTCCAGTGGCCCTGGGAGTTGACCACTACACCTACGTGCTGGCCCCGCCGCCTATGGCCGGCAGGAAGTGGACCTCGCTATTCTCCCCCACCTTCTCCAGCATGCCCAGGGAGGTTATCTCCCCGTCTATGGCCACAGAGATGTTGGGCTTGATGCGGCCCTCCTCCACCAGCCGTTCCTTGATGCCGGGGAACCGCTTCTCCAGGTTCTCGATGACCTGCCGGACGGTGGCGCCCGGCACTTCCACCTTGTGCTGCCCGCCTGTCAGGTTCTGCATCAGTGACGGTATAAAGACGATGGCCATGACGTCACTTCTTCAGGTGCTGGTGTGATACCTTGCCTCGGGCAGGGGCCTGCCGGAGGGCCAGGCCCCTGCCCGAGAGCAGGGATAGCGCTTTCTACTTCTTCCTGCTGCTGCGCGCTGCTGGTGCCTTGGCCTACTGCGGCTTCTTCCACAGCGTCTCCATGACGGCGATGGGGTTCATGGGCAGCCTGTCCATGCGTATGCCGACGGCGTGGTATATGGCGTTGGCGATGGCTGCGGGCGGCGGCACGATGGACGCCTCGCCCACACCCCTGACGCCGAAGGGATGGCCAGGGTTGGGCACCTCCACGATGACCGTGTCAATCATGGGCAGGTCCAGGGCCGTAGGCATCCTGTAGTCCAGCAGGCTGCTGTTCATCAGGTCGCCCTTGTCGTTGTAGTAGTACTCCTCGTTGAGGCCCCAGCCGATGCCCTGGACGCTGCCGCCCTGCATCTGGCCCTCCACGTAGCTGGGGTGGATGGCCTTGCCGGCGTCCTGGACCACGGTGAAGCGCAGGATGTCCACCTTGCCGGTCTCAGGGTCAACGCGCACGTCCACGATGTTGCCGGCGAAGGAGCCGCCGACGCCCTTGGGGTCCACGGTGGCGCGGCCTATGATCGGCCCGCCCGTCTGGCCCAGTTGCCTGGCCAGCTCCTTGAAGGTCATCTTGAGCTCGGGGTCGGCCTTGGAGCGGAAGACGCCCTTTTCGAACTCCACCTGGCCGGGGTCAATCTCCCATATCTTGGCGGCCCGCTCGATCATCTGGCGCTTGACGTCCTGGGCGGCCTCGTAGGCGGCCAGGCCGGTGGCGAAGGTAACGCGGCTGCCGCCGGTGACGGCGGTGTAGCCAATGGAGTCGGTGTCGGCCACCGTGGGGCGCACGTCCTCGGCCCGCAGGCCCAGCACCTCGGCGGCCTGCATGGCCACCGAGGCCCTGGTGCCGCCGATGTCGGTGGAGCCCTCCACCAGGTTGATGGTGCCGTCGGCGTTGACGCTGATGGTGCAGCTAGACTGGAGGCCGACGTTGAACCAGAAGCCGATGGAGACGCCGCGGCCGCAGTTCGGGCCGGGCAGCGGCGCCGTGTAGTGCGGGTGTCGCTTCATGGCCTCCAGCACCTCCACGCAGCCGATGCGGGGAAAGACCGGGCCGTCCACGCGGCGGGTGCCCTCTTTCGCCGCGTTCTTCAGCCGGAAGTCTATGGGGTCCATGCCCAGCTTCTCGGCTATCTCTTCAACCACCGTCTCGGCGGCGAAGGCGGCGTTGGTGGCGCCCGGCGCGCGATAGGCCGCCGTCTTGGGCTTGTTGACCACCACGTCGAAGCCGTCTATGACGCCATTGGGGATGTCATAGCAGGCGAAGATGCACATGGCCCCAGCGCCCACGGGCGAGCCGGGGTAGGCGCCCGCCTCGTAGGCCAGGTACGCCTGGGCGGCGGTGATGGTGCCGTCCTTCCTGGCGCCTATCTTGACCTTGATGTAGGAGCCTGGCGTCGGCCCGGTGCCCTCCAGCACCTCCTTGCGGGACATGACCAGCTTCACCGGGTGGCCCGACTTCCTGGACAGCAGCGCGGCCACAGGCTCCAGGTACACCGCTATCTTGCCGCCGAAGCCGCCGCCGATCTCCATGGGGACTACCTTGATCTGGGACACGGGCAGGTCCAGGATCTGCGATACCGTGTCGCGCACGGTGAAGGCGCCCTGGGTGCTGCACCAGATGGTCAGGCGGCCGTCGTTGTTCCAGAGGGCCGTGGCGTTGTGGGGCTCGATGTAGCCCTGGTGCACGGTCCTGGTGTGGAACTCCCGCTCGACGATGACGTCGGCCTCTTTGAAGCCCTTCTCCACATCGCCCTTCTTGTGCTGGAAGTGGTTGGCGATGTTGGACCTCTTGTTGGTGACCTGCCCGAACTCCTTCAGCTTCAAGTCCTCGTGAAGGAGCGGGGCGCCGTCCTTCATGGCGTCCTGCGCGGTGAGGACGGGCGGCAGGACTTCATACTCCACCTCGATGAGGTTGAGGGCCTCTTCGGCGATGTGGGGGTTGGCGGCGGCCACCGCGGCGACGGCGTGCCCCTTGTAGAGCACCTTGTCGCTGGCCAGGATGTTATCGCACAGGTACTTGAGGTTGGCCGCGCTCTCGCCCAGCTCCACCACCCTGTCGGACACGCTGGGCATGTCCTTGGCGGTGACCACGGCCATGACTCCCGGAAGGGCCTCGGCCTTGCTGGTGTCTATTCTCTTGATGCGGGCGTGGGCGTGGGGGCTGCGCAGCACCTTGCCGTGCAGCAGCCCGGCGATGTCGAAGTCGGCGCCGTACAGGGCGCGCCCGGTTACCTTGTCCGCCCCGTCGTGGCGGATCGGGCGCGTGCCGACGACGTCGTACTTACCCGTCGTCAGGACTATGTTGGGCTCGTACTTCAGGGTCGTCACGCCTTCACCTCCATCTTCCTGGAAGCGTCCATGACCGCGCGCACGATCTTATCATAGCCGGTGCACCGGCAGAGGTTGCCCGCCAGCCAGTGGCGGATGCGGTGCTCCGAGGGGTTAGGCTCCTGGTCCAGGAGGGCCTTGGAGGCTACGATGAAGCCTGGCGTGCAGATGCCGCACTGCAAGGCTGCGTTCTCCAGGAATGCAAGCTGAAGGGGATGGAGCGTGCTGCCCCTGGCGATACCCTCGATGGTGGTGATCTCCTTGCCGTTGGCCTCTACCCCCAGCACCAGGCAAGAGTCCACGATGCGGCCATCGAAGATGACGGTACAGGCGCCGCAGTTGCCGTCGTTACACCCTTCCTTGGTGCCAGTCAGGCCCACGATATCGCGCAGGCATTCCAGCAGGCTCTGCCGAGGCTCGCACAGGAACTCCACGTTCTCGCCGTTGATCCGGGTCTGTACATAAACCTTGCCAGGCATCTATCGTGACTCCTTAGCTCGTTGAATGGCTACGTTGAGCGCCCGCCGGGTCAAGACCTCGCACAGGTGCTTCCTGAACTCGATGGTGCCGCGCATGTCCGTAATGGGTTTCGCGGCGTCCCTGGCGATCTCCGCCGCCTTCTGGATGTTCTGCTCGGTGGGCGCCTTGCCCGCCAGGGCATCGCCGGCGGCCTTCACGAAGAGGGGCGTCGGCGCCACGGCGGCCAGGGCTACCCTGGCCGACTTGATGGTGCCGTTGCTGAGGACGACGGAGACGCCGGCCCCGGCCACGGCGATGTCCATCTCGTTCCTGGGGATGAAGCGCATGTAGTGCGCGCCCGAGTTAGGCTCTGGAGGCGGGAAGTAGAGCGATACCAGCAACTCGCCCGGCTGCAATATGGTCCGCCCCGGGCCGGTGCAGAAGTCCTCCACCGGCACCTCGCGGGTGCCATTGGGGCCGGCGATCCTGGCCCTGGCGCCCAGGGCGATGAGGATAGGGACGGAGTCAGCGCTGGGTGCGGCGTTGCACAGGTTGCCGCCGATGGAGGCCCGGCCCTGTATCTGGATACCCCCGATGAGGGACGCCGAATCTATGAGGCCAGGATAAGCGGCGGCAATGGTCTTGTTGGAGTAAATCTTGTAGCAGGGGACCGCGGCGCCCAGGGTGAGGCCCACGCGCGGGTCATAGGTCAGCTCGTTCAGCTCCGGGATGTTCTTGGCATCCACTACCACGTCGACCTGCCTGCGGCCGCCGCGGAGCTGTACCAGCAGGTCGGTGCCGCCTGCCAGGACCCTTGCCCGGTCGCCATGCTCCGCTAGCAGCCCGACCGCTTCCCTGACGGAACGGGGACTGGCGAAATCAATCCACTTCAATAGCCCACCTCCTTAACTTTCAGTTCAAGGCATTTACTTGCACCAGCCACGAGTCCATGCTGCGTGTATGCCACAGTCAGGGGCTGCGCATACGCACTGGACTGGGGACCTGGTAATGGGAGCGAGTCTGAACTGGCCTCTCGCCGGGGGCAGGGAAGGCTGCAATAGCGGCCAAACGAGGCCCTGCCCTGGCTACGAGGCCCCGAAACCGTCCATAAGTATAACAAACAGTCTTGATTAGAACAACAGGCCAGGCCAGCATAGGCCAGCCTGGCCTGCCCCCGCAGGGGGCAGGGAGGGCGCTCGCCCCCTCTGGGGGAGCGCTAGAGAGGGGGCATGATTGACCAGCGTCGTGCCCTAAAACGGCGGGGTGAGGTCGCCCCTCGCTCGTTGCTGAGCACTCCCGGGATGGACTGGTCGCCGCTGCCGGCCTCCTTACAGGGGCGTTAGTCCGGTACGCAGGCGCCCCTGCATGCCTGCCGCGTCGTTGACGGCGTGCGGTACTGCTGATAGGATGCCTATCGAGATGTGGCCGCACTGGCTTCTGGCCCGTGGTACCATATGCATGCTGCTCCAGGCGTGCCTGGGGCTTACGGTCAGGGGCGCCCAGCGCCAGGTGTACCTTTACAATCCGGGCCTGCCCGAGTCCATTCAGATGGTCCGCATGAGGGACCTCAAGGTGGGCGATGGCTCGGTAGACCTGGAGTTGCAGCGTTACCCCAACGACGTGGCCACCAACCTGGTGCGCCGCAAGGGCGACGTGGGCCTGGTGGTGGTGAAGGGGCGATAGCAGGGCTTCTGGGCCGGTCGCCGGCAGGCCCCATACCCGACGCTCTCACTGGTGCAGGCCCCTGAGGGCCTTCGCTTCTTGTGTCTGTCCAGGCACTGTGCTATATTCACCGTGCTCTGGTGCGCCGCTTTATGCGGGCCAGACGCGGGCCGAAGGTAGGTACGTGAGCTATCAGCAGTCAATGGGCCAGCTATCAGTCCTGTCCCATGCCGAGGGCTGACTGCTGAATGCTGTCTGGAGGAGATACGCAGTATGACAATGGACCAGGGTGGCGAGTTCTACCGCAGGTTGGGCCTGAAGCGCGTCATCAACGGCGCTAGCTGGCTGACGATGCTTGGCGGCAGCATTATGCCCCCGCCGGTGGTCAAGGCGATGGAGGATGCCTCCCGGTGGTTCGTAGACCTGTACGAGCTTAACCGCAAGGCGGGCGAGGTTATCGCCAGGTTCACCGGCGCCGAGGCCGGCATGGTCACCGCTGGCGCGGCGTCAGGCATGCTGCTGGAGGCTGCCGCCTGCATGACCGGCACCGACCCGGCCAAAGTCCACAAGCTGCCCGATACCACCGGCATGAAGAACGAGATTGTTATCCACAGGGCGCAGCTTGTGGGCTACGTCCACAGCTTCCGCGCCGCCGGGGCCAGGATAGTGGAGATCGGCAACGCCTCGGGTACCCAGGAGTGGGAGCTGGGGGAGGCCATCAACGAGAAGACGGCCGCCGTAGCCTATGTGTTCAGCGCTCGGCAGGGCGGCGTTATCCCGTTCCCCAGGGCCGTGGAGATCGCCCACAGCCGTGGCGTTCCGGTCATCGTGGATGCCTCGGCCATGCTGCCCCCGCCCGAGAACCTCACCAGGTTCATCTCCATGGGCGCGGACATGGTCACCTTCAGCGGTGGCAAGGGCATCATGGGGCCGCAGTCCACGGGCATCCTGGCGGGCCGCAAGGAGCTCATCGAGGCCGCCATGATGAACGCCGCGCCCAACAGCGACGCCATCGGCCGGGCGGCCAAGGTGTGCAAGGAGGAGATCGCCGGCATCATCACGGCGCTGGAGTTATTCGTGGACACTGACCACGACGCGGTGCTGGCCGGCTGGCGCGCCCAGTGCGAGCATATCGTCAACGCCCTCAAGGGCATCCCCGGCATACGCGCCGAGCTGGCCGAGGCCCAGCCCGAGCTGGACGAGGCCGCATCCACCCACCCACGGGCGCTGATTTACTTCGACAAGTCCTGGAAGGGGCCTGGCGAGAAGGAGGTCGTCCAGCGGCTCAAGGACGGCGACCCCTCCATCCGCGTCGGCTCCGCTGGCTTCACCGGCGGCATCGCCATTCACCCGGTCTGCCTCCAGAAAGGCGAAGAGGAGCTTATCGCCCGCCGCCTTAGGGAAATCCTTACGGGCAAGAAGTCGTAAGCACAGGCAGCGGCCAGCCATCAGCCGTCAGCGCCCCGCCCGGGGGTGGGGATGGGAAAGCTGACTGCTGATGGCTGAAAGCTGTCAAGCTATCAGAGGTAACCTGCCATGACCATGGAGAAGTTCAAGCCTGGCCAGACCTGTGAGATGGAGGTTGTGGTGGGCAAGGAGCACACCACTAACCGCATGGGCAGGCCAGGCGCCGACGTGCTCTCGACGCCGGCCCTGCTGGGCCTCATGGAGGGCACGTGCATCAAGCAGTCTGAGCCTTGCCTGCCGCCAGGCTACACCACCGTGGGCTATGCCGTGGACGGCCTGCGACACCTGGCGCCGACGCCCCTGGGCGGCAAGGTGAAGGTCAAGGTCACCCTGACCGAGATAGACCGCAACCGCCTCACCTACGCCATCGAGGCCTACGAAGGCGACAAGAAGATCGCCGTCGCCACCCACAAACGCGCCGTCATACCGACAGACCCCGGCAAGCAGGGCTGACCTCACGGTTGGCGCGGCTGACCAGACCTACGGAGGGGACGCTAGTACTAGTGGTCTGTCACTCCTGATTTGATAGAGTCAGTCCCCTCCCGCCAGGGGCCAGGAAGTCCCTTCTCCCCTGGCGGGAGAAGGTCATGGCCTGCCCCGAGCCTGCCGAGGGGATGAGGGGGAGCATTCCATCAATTCAGGAGTGACAGACTACTAGTACTGCGTCAACTTTGTTTTGATGACAGGCTTGGCCCCCTCTCTGGCTCTCCCCCACAGGGGGAGAGAAGATAGTCCCTTCCCCCACAGGGCGAAGGGACTTTTCTCGCCCCTTTGGGGGAGAGCTAGGCCTGCCCCCTCGGCAGGCCCTGGGCAGGCGCTGAGCTTGTCGAAGGAGAGGGGGCCGGTCACGCTATTACCCTTCCCGTCAAGGGCGAGGAGGTTAGCGCCTCCCTCGAGCAGACTCGGTATAACAAGAGGGGCGACGCCAGGCGTCGCCCCTGTCGTCACGCTGGTGTGCGGGACTATAGCTGCCGCAGGCGTGGGTCCAGCCTGTCGCGCAGCCAGTCGCCGATGAAGTTGAAGGACATCACCACCAGGAAGATGCAACTCCCCGGCAGGACAGATATCCACCAGGCCGTGTTAAGGTAGCCGCGGCCATCGCTGACCATGGCGCCCCAGGCCGGCGTCGGGGGCGGGATGCCAGCGCCCAGGAAGCTCAACGTCGCCTCGGCCAGGATTAGCTGCCCCACTCGCAGCGTGGCGATGACAATGACCGTGTTGATGACGCCGGGCAGGATGTGCCGCACCAGGATGCGCCACGTGGGCGCCCCGGATACCTTGGCCAGGGCCACGTAGTCCCGGGTCTTGAGGGACAGCACCTCGGCCCGGACGTTGCGCACGAAAGGTGTCCAGGCCAGCAAGGCCAGCAGGCCCATGAGTACGGCGAAGCTCTGCCCCAACACCACCACGATCACCAGCGCCACGAGGATGAAGGGCACCGCCAGCTCAATATCTACCAGGCGCATGATGATCTCGTCCAGGTGCCTGCCGAAGTAGCCGGCGACCATCCCCAGGGTGGTGCCGATAATCAGGCCGCTGCTGGTGGAGATGGCCACGACCATGAGCGACACCCGCGCCCCGTAGATTATCCTGCTCAGCAGGTCCCTGCCCAGATGGTCTGTGCCCAGGGGGTGCTCCATGCTGCCGCTTTCGTACCAGAAGGGCGGCGCTGCCCGGTTCACCACATCAGGCCGGATCGGGCTATAGGGCGCAAGGGCAGGCGCGAGGATGCCCGTTACAGCCAGCATGACCAGGATGATGATGGGCAGCACGGGCCAGCGGCGCAGCGTCCGCAGCACCTTGCCCGCAGCCGAGGTCATGCCTCCCGATGTTGCCAGCGTGAGCGTCGCTTGTTGGGCCATCTCAACTCACCTTAGCTGTAGCGTATGCGCGGGTCTATGTAGGCGTACAGGATGTCTGTCAGGAAGTTCACCACCAGGTACATGGCTCCCACCACCAGCACCGCGCCGGTCATGATGGGGAAGTCGTTATTGTTCACCGCGTCGTAGATGAGCCTGCCCAGCCCAGGCCAGGAGAAGACCGTCTCCACGACCACAGTGCCTGCCACGAAGCCCGCCATGATCAGCGCCGAGAGGGTGAGCGGGGGGATAAGGGCATTGCGGAAGGCATGCTTCCAGATGACCGTCCAGTTATTGACGCCCTTGGCCCGGGCCAGCTTAACGAACTCCGAGTCCAGCACCTCCAGCATGGCCGAGCGAGTGATGCGCATGTAGCCAGCCGACGCCAGCCATCCCAGGGTGACGGCTGGCAGTATGTAGTGCTTGATGGAAAAACCCTCACCCATGGACCCGGTGGGCAGCCAGCGCAGTTGTACCGAGAAGATGAGGATGCCCATGATGCCCACGAAGAAGGAAGGGGCCGCCTGGCCCACCAGGGCGAATCCCCTGGCCAGGTAGTCCCAGAAGGTGGCCCGTTTCACCGCCGACAGCACGCCCAGGGGCACGCCGATGGAGGTGGCCAGCACCCATGCCACCAGCCCCAGGCGCGCCGTGGCCCCGATGCGCTCCTTGATCTGCCGCAGCACAGGCTGCTTGGTCAGCAGCGACTGGCCCATGTCACCCCGGAGCGCCCGCCAGAGCCAGATGCCGTACTGGACCACTAGAGGCTTGTCCAGGGCTAGCTGCTTGCCTATGGCCTCCCAGGTCTCCTTGGTCATGCCGTAGCCGCCCTCCTGGATGTACAGATAACGCGGGTCGCCGCGGATGCGCGACAGCCCGAACACCAGGATGGTGGCCCCCAGCAGCGCTACCAGGGTGTAGGCCAGCCTTCGTATAAGGAACCGTTGCATGACGATAACCTTGCCTTGAGAGTCCAGGCGGCCTGGCAGGCCGGCCTGTTTTTGAGGGACGCGGGGCCTGTATGGTTGAGTATAGCCCACCCCGGCGAGACCGAGTAGGCCGGAGTGGGCTATACTCCTGGTCCCAACGCGACAGGAAGGCGCTCGCCGCTCTGCGCCGGGACTACTTCAGCTTAACGTTCCACAGGCTGTTCATGCCTGCCAGAGAGCCTTTGCCCTCGGGGTGCATCTTCCATTCGGCGATCTTGTCCGCATTGTACAGCGGGAAGAAGGGCACGTCCACCACGCCGATCTGGGCGCCTGTGGCGCGCAGCTCGTCATGGAACTTGGTGGCCAATTCCAGGAGCTTCTGAGGGTCGGTCTCCTTGCTCATCTGGAGGTAGATCTCGCCGAAGGGCCTGTGTTCCGTGCCGCACATGAAGCCGCCGGCGCTGACGGAGCTGAGCAGGAAGCCCTTGGGCCACAGGTTGGGGACGTTGACGCCGTCAGTGCCGCAGAACCAGACCTTGTTGACGGTGCGCTTGATGATGCTGGGCCTGAAGCTGGAGTTGTACTGGGTCTTGTCGAAGTTGGTCTTGATGTTCAGCTCGGCCTCCCAGATGCCGGCGATAGCCTCGCCCATCTCGGGACCGATGCCCGACGGCCCGACCCAGAAATCAACGGTGGCGCCCTGCTCGTAGCCGGCTTCCTTCAAGAGCTGCTTGGCCATGTTCATGTCGTAGGGATAGAGCCACTCCTGCTTGAAGCCCGGCGCGGAGACAGGCCAGCCAGGTTGGGCGCCGACCCTGCCCAGGCTGGACAGCAGGCCCTTGTTCAGGGCCTCGCGGTCGATGGCGTAGCCCAGGGCATGGCGGAACTTGCGGGCGCTCTCCATCCTGGCGGGGTCGTCGGGATTGCCGACCCAGGGCTTGCTCAGGTCAAGCTCTCGCTGCAGCGGCTCGCCGGTGATGATGTTGGTCTTCTCCCACCAGTTGCCGCCAAAGGAGATGGCCAGCTCCGAGTAGTAGCCCTCGGGGGCCTGCTTGAAGCCCTTGGCCAGCAGGTCGGGCCAGTCCTTGACCGGCAGGTTGCCAATCAGGGCCTCGCCCGTCTCCAGCATGGCGCGGCGGGCAGCATCCTCGGGCACCTCCAGGATGCGGACGTCCTTCACGTAAGCCGGGTGGTCCCAGTGGTCCTCGAAGGACTCCATGTGGAGCACCTTGTTCTGGGTGTACTCCACCACCTGGAAAGGCCCCGTGCCTACCATCTTGTCCCGCATGCCCTCCACACCCAACTGGTCAAAGACCTTCTTGGAATAGACCGAAGGCCCCTCCCAGAAGTCGGACAGCACACGGGACGCCCAGTTGCTGGTGAAGACGTTGAAGTTGAACCGGACGGTCTCGGCGTCAATGACCTCGGTGTTCTTGAACATGGCGGCCAGGTCGCCGGCCGTATCATGGACGCTCTCGGGGTTGGTGCGGGAGTTGGCGTCGTTGAAGCTCCAGGCCACGTCCTCGGCGGTCATCTCGCCGTAGCCAAAGTGGAACTGGACGCCCCTGCGTATCTTGATGTCGGCGTACTGGAAGTTAGGGTCTAGCTGCCAGGACAGGCCCAGCCGTGGCTCGGCCACGAAGTTGCCCTGCTCGTCCCGGGCTATGTGGAATAGCGTTTCCACGATGCCAGCCGTCTTGTGGTAGGACTGCGCCTGGCTGAACCGAGGTATGCCCACTGAGAAGCGAATGTCGTTGGTGACCGCCACCAGGGAGCCGGTGGGCGTCACCCTGGCGGGCTGCGCCGTGGTGGGTACCGGCGTTGGCGTCCGGATCACCACCGTGGGCGCCGACTGCACCGGCGCCGGCGTGGCCACTGCTACCGTGGGGGATGCGGCGGCTATGGGCGGAGGTACCGCAGTTGTGCCTGGTGCGGTAGTCGCCGTCGGCGACGGCTCCTCCCCGGCCGCGCAACCCACCACCAGCACCAGGGCCGCAAACAGCGCGGCACCGAGCAACAATCTTGCAGCTATCGCGCTTCTCGCCATTGACTCCTCCTTCCTTGCTGTATCTGGCTGCTAGCTGCGTTCTGCCTTGGCTGGGATGAGTACCCTGAAAGCGCGCCACGCATTATAGGCGCGGCTTGCCCAGGGGTCAACAATCCCTGGATTCAGTTTGCGTGCAAATCAAGTCCTGATATAGGCTGCATCAGTAAAAACGGATGGGCCATGTATGCTCCTTTCTCCAACTCTCTGAGTACCCCGCAAGGGAACCTGTGCGAAGGGCACGGCTGTGTGACAAAAAAAGATGAAAGGCGCGGGCAGTGGAAGGCTTTTACCGTTTTATACGGACTCGCGCCCCGCCTGGTTTCCTGTGTACACTGTATGGCGCGGCGCTGCCTGACGGGAGAGGCGCCCGGGTGCTTCCTTCGCCAGGTCCTGCGGCAACTGTTCCACCTGCCTTTCAAAGCACGTGCAAGACGGTATTCGTAGGGACAGGCCCGAGACCCGCCCCTACACCAGCCATATGACCTCGCTGCATCTAAGAGATGGCGCACCAGTAGTGTGTCACATGTGTTTTGATGAAGTCTGTCTTCCCCAGCCGAGGGCGAGGAAGTCCCTTCTCTCCTGGCGGGAGAAGGTCAGGGCCTGCCCCCGCCAGGAGA
>FWPU01004703.1_pt1 | contig 18138 bp, 21 predicted proteins | sample 2228361 | NCBI WGS metagenome assembly FWPU01 (sample SAMEA103939777, study PRJEB20133) | metagenome
ATTGTACATAAAAAATATCAAAATGTTGTAATAATTTTTCAATTTCAAATTCATTTATAAAAATTCCTATCCCTATATAATTGTTTTGATTTTCTACAATGCTAAATTTAAAATTATAGGAATTATTCAAAAAATAAGTAAATTCAAAACGTAAATAATATTTATTAAAAATATTTATTAATTGATTATATAAACCTTTATCAATAAATCTATCTTTGCCATTTTGAGTTTCGTTATAAGATATCCCTGTTTCCCATTTAATTTTACTATTCGAAAAAATCTGAATTCTGGGTAAAATATTTATAAAATTTACATTTCCTTTTCTGAAAAAAAACAAAAATATCTTATTTTCGAAAAACTGAAAGTTATTAACATTTAAAAAAGATTTATATAGATTTTCTTTTTGAGAAAAATATGAATCTGTTCCATAATGGTAATTATCCCATTCCCAATTCCTGATGTAGAATAGATAGTGATTTGTTCTTTCACTACCCCATTTTATTATAGAGATCCCCTGATAATTTTTTTTCTCACCTTCCATATTTCCATAAAGTGAAATATATTTATTTTTATAATTGCCAGAAAACCCCCATTTCTTATTATAAAAATCATAAATAATAAAAATAGGATTTATAAATAAAGATATCCCTTTGCTATGATCTTCAAGATAAAAAAAACCGCTTCTAAGAAATTTAAAATGCAAATCTATATAACTTCCTTTTCGGGTTCTTAAAGAAAAAGGAACTTCATCAGATATTCTTGTTCTTAAAAAAATTAACTGATTCCAGTATTCATTTAAATAATAATTTCCATAAAAGATTTTGATGTTTTTATACTGAGATTCAAAAGAAAAATCTAGGGTTTTTTTTAAATTATGTCCTATAAATATACTATGATTTGAATTTTCAGTAACCCAGTTCATCAAACTATAAATTAAAAAATTCCCAGTTTGATTGAACTCATTGTATTGAATTCCCATAGAATCTGCAAAAATTACCTTTGATAATAAAAACATCAGGGTAAGTTTTAGTCTCATATAAATTATAATCCCAAAAATTCAAAGAATGTTATTCAAAATTTTTAGAAAAAGAATGGAATTTTTAAAATTTCCTTCAAAACTTGTCCTAATACAAAAATTTATATGGCAGAAAGCTTAGATGAATATCAGAATCAAAAAATCCAAGTTGTGGTAGAACAAATCTATAAAAAATACTCAAAAGATATATACTACTATTTATTAAGATGTACAAAAGATATAGAAACTTCACGGGATTTATTACAAGATACTTTTATACATTTCATTGAAGCTTTAAAGAAAGGGACAGAAATTTCAGAAAATAAAATTAGGATTTATATTTTTACAATAGCAAAAAATTTATTTATAAATTATTACAGGAATTTTCAAAAAAAACAAAAGAAAAATCAGGAAATTTCATCAGTATCCGAAAGCAACCCTGAGATAGAATTCCTTCAGCAATTAGAGAATAGTGAAAATGAAAAGCTAATTTACCAGATTTTAGATAGATTAGAACCTGAAGAAAGAAATCTAATAGCTCTACGATATACAGCAGAAATGAGTCTTGAAGAAATCTCTGAAATTATGAATTATAGTATTTCAAAGACTTCAAGAAAAATAAAAAAAGTGCAGGAAAAAATGATGGAAATTTATAGAAAAACATTTAAAGAATGAAAATTATTAAAACTATTTTGTCACTATTTATTAATAAGGCAATTTTATGAATCAGCAAGAGTGGGAAAAATTTGAAGAAATTTTAAAAACAAAACCTTCTCTAAAGGTGCCAGAGTGGAATAGAGATATTTTCTATAAACAACCAAAATATAATCTAAAAACCAGAACTTATGATCTTGAGTTTGCTTTTTATTCCAAGATAGCCGCTTCTATTTTTTTCTTTCTGCTAATTGGTTTTTTAGTTTTCCAGCAATTTTTTTATAAAAATGTCATTCCAGTTGTAGAAAATAAAACTCAAAATGCAGTTGTAGGTATCGCTATTTTAGTAAAAGGAAATGTATTTCTAAAAGAGAAATCTAATAAAACCAAAATTCGGGCTGGTGACATAATTCAAAATACCAGCTATCTTGAGGTGGGTCCTGATAGTGAAATTCAAATTTTATTAAAGAATAATTCTCAGATTCGCATTTCAGAAAATTCTAAAATTCAAATTTACTATGAAAAAAAGCGATGGAAGATTTTACAGGAACAGGGTTTAAGTTTTCATAATGTTAATCTCAGAAATAAAGAAAAATATAAGATAGTAACCCCAACTATAATAGCAGGAGTTAGAGGCACTTTTTTTAAGGTTCTAGTTCAATCCAATTTTGAAGAAATAAAAACACTTAAAGGAAAATTGGAAGTTCTTCTGGAAAATAAAGAATCGGAGTCAATTCTTCTCGAGGGAATTATATCTGAAAAAATCAAAGATGAAAATAAAAAAAATTTTTTAAAAATTGACTCAAAAAAGAAAAAAATTTCTTTGAATCATGCAAATTATGATGAATTATTTGTCATATTCAATAGAATGAATGAGGTTTCGAATGGCTTTCTGGATAAAAATCCAAATGTCTGGGATGAAATTGATAAAATAAAAGTGGTTGAGAATCCCGATGATCTGGAAAAGATCTACAATAGGAGAATAGAAATTTTGAAACTGTATAATGGGATAAAATGGAAAGGAATTATTGTTTCTCAGATAGGGGATTCTATAATTTTACATACAATAGAAGGAGTCAAAATTATTAAAACAAATGAAATTTTAGAGATCCAGTATGAAGAAAATTAAGTCCTTAATTTATAGGAGGTAAATATGAAACTAAAAAAAATAACAAGCTGGTTTTTGGTACTAAGTCTCGCTTTTGTAAATTTTTACTGTAAGGAACCAAAGGAAACTCAAAAAGAAACCATAACTTTATTGGTAACCTTTGTTACAGGTAATGTGAAAATTATACAAAAAAGCGAGGCAGGTGCAAAAGAACTGGATGCAAAAGTAGGAATGAAAGTAAAAATGGGTGATGCCATTAAAACAGAAAATGGAAAAATTGATTTACAAACAAAAACTGGTTCCACTATTCGAATTAGAGAAATGACAGTTCTAAATATTGATCAACTGGCTTCACTGGAGGGCGGCGAAACAAAAATTCAGCTTGAACACGGAAATGTTTTAGCCAACGTGCAGAAATCTACATCTAAAGAAGAATTTAAAGTTGCAACGCCCACTGCTATTGCGGGTGTTAGAGGAACTGTATTTTCAGTAGAATTTGACCCTTTTGAAAAGAAAAGCAAGGTTGAAGTGATGGAAGGTAAGGTATCTATGCAACCTCGAATTGCACTTCTTGAAAAAGTATCAAAAGAAGAAATTGAAGCTAAACCAGAATTAAAAAAATTAGCAGAGATTCAAAGCAAAGAAGTGATCATTGAAGAAAATAAACAGGGCTTCTTAAATCCTCAAGTGGAAAAGCAAATTGTATCTATTAATGAACAATCAGAGGAAGTTTCTGAACCAGAAAAAATTGAAATTAAATCTGAAGATATGCAAAAACTTGATAAAATAGAAAACAAAATAGAAGTTAAAAACTTTACTCCAACTCCAGAGCTAATATTGGAAAAAGAAACTATGATTAGTTTAAATCAAGAAGAATTGAATCAAGTTGAAGAAACTCAAAACATAGGACAAATTCTTGAAAAAAAACACCAAGAAGTGAAAATCAAAGAAGAACAAATTCTTAAAAAAATTGAAGAACAGGCATCTAAAAAACAATTAAAAACTGAAACAGAAATAAAACAACAGTATAATAAATTAGAAGTCATTACTCTTCGCGATGGTAGAAAGATTACAGGAGCAGTAATTGCACAAACTGATGATGTGATGGTAATCCATACTCCTAAAGGTATCATTAGAGAGAAGAAAGAAAATATTCAATCTCAGGAATTTAAATAAAAAAGGAACGCCATAGCGTTTCTTTTTTATTATTTTTTTCTTAATGAATTTCAATGAAGAATTTTATGATCCTTCTGTAATTTACCAATTAAGGCCACGCAAGGTTTGTGTATGTTTAGGGATCTCAAGAGAGGAATTTATTGATGTAATTCAAAAATACAAAATTCAAAATTTCGAAAAACTTCAGGAAATCACACGTTGTTCAACAGGATGTGGTATCTGTAAAGATGAAGTTTTGAAAATTCTCAAGGAATTTAAAGATTAAAATTGGTTTCTCTGCTTTATTAAATATTGATTTTCCAGATAAGCTTTTATAGGTCCCAGATAGGATTCAGCCCAGAAATAATTATATTTTTTTCTTATTTTTTCATTAGGAAAAAGTGTATGACTCAGATTAATTCTTGTTCCCATTCTTTCAGGTTTTAATTCTATAATTACAATGGAATCTTTCCAGTCATTTTGCCAGTTATCTTCTCGAAGAGTAATAATAATTTTTTCCATTTTTTTTAAATCAATAATGGTTCCTGTAACTTCTCCATCCCAGAAATAATAGCTACTACCAATTTTATTAGGAAATCTTGCAGGTCCCCCTCCCCATTGATTAATCCATTCCGTTAAGGTTAATGCTCTATAAACCCATTCTACAGGTGCTATAATATATTCACTTTCCTGTAAAGAATTATCTTCTTTTTCTTTTTTTTTCAGTAGCACATAATTTCTCATTACCATGTTATATCGTCATTTTTCAAAAAATCATAAGTAAATTATTGACTCTCACCAAAAAATAAAAGTTATGTTTACAAAATGGATTATTTAATAGGTATTGATTTAGGAGGAACTAAAACAGAAATCCTTTTACTGAAGGATAAAGAAATTTTATTTCGGAAAAGAAATCCTACTCCCAGAAATGATTATGATAAGATCATTCAAAATATCGTAAATTTAGTTGGAGAAGCGCAATCCTTGATTCCAGAGAAAGAAGATTTTTCTATTGGAATCGGGATTCCAGGAATATTAGATACTATTTCGGAAACTGTGATAAACGCGAATACCACAACTCTTATCGGAAAACCCTTAAAAAAAGACCTCGAAGAGTTATTACAAAAACAGCTATTCATTGAAAATGATGCAAATTGTTTTGCCTATGCAGAAACTCTGGCAGGTGCTACTCAAAATTATTCTTTTGTTTTTGGAATTATAATGGGAACAGGATGTGGTTCGGGTATTATTATTAATAAAAAAATATACCATGGGAAGCACGGAATTGCCGGTGAATGGGGCCATTTTTCAATAGATCCTGAAGGTCCACAATGCTGGTGTGGGAATAAAGGATGTATTGAAACTTTTATTTCAGGTGGAGGAATAGAAAAACAATATCAGGCACTTACCCATCATTATAAAACTATGGATGAAATTGTAAAAGATGCAAGGAATGGCTTACCTATTGCAAAATCACTGTTTGATAAATTTTTGGACAATTTTGGAAGGGCTGTGGGAGGAATTATATCTATTCTTGATCCAGAAGCCATTGTAATTGGTGGAGGATTATCTAGCATTGATGAACTTTATACCCTCGGCTGGGAAAAAGTAAAACAGTATGCTTTTCATCATAATGTTCAAACTCCTCTGTTAAGAAATAAACTGGGGGATTCTGCAGGAGTATTTGGAGCTGCATGGTTGGGCAAAAATGAAAAAGTTCATTGATTATTTTTCCTATTGTTTCTTTCTGTTCTTCTATGGAATTTTCAGAATTGTTCCTTATCGATTTTCCCATAGATTGGGATTCGTTTTAGTTTTTATTATATCAAAAACTTTAAAAAAATACCAGAAGATTATATTTAATAATATTCAAAATGCTTTTCCAGATAAAGATGAAAATTTTTATAAAGCTGTTTACAAAAAAAATTTAATTTATATGGGAAAATTAATAGCAGATACTTTTCTAAAACCTATAATGAGAGAAAAATGGTTTAAAAAATATGTATACTATGATCAAACTACCATTAAAATGGAAAAAAGAATTGAGGAGCAAATACATAAAAAAGAACCTGTTATAATTATTACTGGACATCTAGGAAACTGGGAAGATTTAGCTCAATATTTAGGTTACCGATTTCAAAATCTGATTAGTATTATTTATAAAAATATAAAAAATCCCTATTTAGACAGATGGTTTTACGAAAAAAGAAGTCTGACAGGTGCAAAGCTTTATTCAATGGAAGAATCATTCAATGTAATTAAATTTATTGAACAAGGGAAAATCCTTGCAATTGCTCCAGATCAGAATGCGGGAGGTTCGGGTATTATGATTCCATTCCTTAATCGACACGCTTCTACTTATAAGGGTCCAGCTTTAATTGGTTATCTTACGGAAGCTCATATTTATTTTACTTCTATGATGTATACAGATAATCATAAATTAAAACTAATATATAATTACATAGGTAAAATCACAAAAGAAGATAAAAAAAAGTTTAATAAAGAACAAATCGTAGAAACCTGGACCCAAAAATGGGTCAAGACTCTCGAAAAACAAATTCATTATTTTCCCGAACAATATTTCTGGGTTCATCAAAGATGGAAAACCACACCAGAAATTATGAAAAAATTACAGGAAATAAAAGAAAATAAAAGAAAAAAATCATCTAAATAATTTATAATTTTCATTTATAAAACCGTAAAAAACAAAGCTTGCCAGACCTTTCATATAAATTTGTTCAGACCATTCCAGTTCTAAATCCCCTCCTTTAAGATGGATTTTATTTTTTCTTGGAAGATTCATTACCATAACAGATGCTACTAGAACCGCGCAGGCACCACTTCCACAGGCAAGCGTTTCTCCTGATCCCCTTTCCCAAGTTCTTTGATACATAGTTCCATCCTCTTTAATACTTACAAATTCTATATTTGTTCTTTCGGGAAACATAGGATGATTTTCGATATAGGGTCCCCATTTTTCAATATTAATATTATCTGGATCTTCCACAAAAAATATACAATGAGGATTCCCCATAGAAAGAACATAGCCCCTATAAGGAAAGTCAGTATTTTCAAAAATAGAAATATCAGAGATTTTAGAACTTCCCTTATAAGGAATTTTTTCAGCTTCAAAAATAGGTTGATTCATCGATATTTGAATAAGTCCCGAATATCCATAATCATTAAGGATGATACAATGATGTTTACCTGCTCCCGATTCAATAAAAAAATCTTTCTTTTGAGTTTTCTTATACCAATAAAACCCTACACATCGCAAAGCATTTCCACATACATCAGAAGTAGAACCATCTGAATTCCACATTAGCATTTTAATATCGGCCGTATCTGTTTTAGACATAACTACGATTCCATCTGACCCCACTCCCGTTCTTCGATTACAAATATAAGGTATTTCCAGTTCATTAATATCCTCTCTAGAAAAATATTGTTCACTGAAATCAAAATAGATATAATCATTTCCAATTCCTTCCATTTTATAAAAAGGAATTCTATTAAATAAATCTTTCATAGAAATCGAAAATTCTTTGATTTTATATAAGTCAACGGTTTCCTTTTAAGTATATGAAAATTCTATATAATTTTTTTTTGTTTTTTCTAAGTAACTGAAATTCAGAATATATTTTTTATAATGTATACTTAAATTTTGAAGTTTTGAAATTAGATTCTATAAATAGAATTTTTTGGGGAGTGATATATGAAAATCAAAGAAACACAAAACTGGGAGTCAGTGATTCAGAAATATTTACAAAAAAGAGAAGATAAAGAGATAATCAATAAGATTTATCAATTAATACATTCCAATTTTTTTGATTACAGTAGTTTTGACTTAAAAAGTGATTTTTTTACTTATTTTCTGGAAAAACATTTGAAGGATGTTTTAAATAAATTAAATCAGGAAAGAGTCTACCAAAAAGAAGGATTTATTATATCTGCTGTAAGAAAACAATTATATGAATTCAAAAAAAAGCAGTATAAAAATTACCATGCCTGCTATCCACTTAAAGAAGAAAATATCAGTTATAATCAGGTACAGGAACTGGAATCTTTTTATTTAAAAGAAAATATCTGGATTATTCTGTACAAAGAATTAGATAAATTTACACCCTTTAAAAGAATTATCTTAAAGCTTTATTTAGGATTGTCTTTGAATATTGAAGATGTAAAGTTTCTTGTTCAAGAATATGGTATAGAAAAAACGAAAAATTTGTTTAAAATCTTAAAGACCTATAAAGAAAATCTTTTAAAAGAAGAAGAAATAAAACAACAAAAACTAAGAAATTACAATTCTGAAAGCATCGATGGAATGTTTTTTAAGAAAAATAAAATAACCAGGCACCTCTGTAAATTTTTTAATATCAAAAGAAATGTGATCTATAATTCTTTAAAGAAACTGAAATATGAACTGGAAAAAAAATACAGAGATTATTATAAAAATTATGAATATATTGCATAAGGAGTATCTATGAGAAACACAATTTTTATTGAACTCATTGAGTGTGATAATAAGGATTTCGCAGTTGAAATTTTTCAATATTTTTATAAAAATCAAAATTCTTACTTTCGAATTTGTTTATTGAACCCTCTAATTGAAAATGATTATAATATGATTAGTTTTCTAAATATGAAAACCTTAGAAAAAAAGTCTATTAAATTTAAAAATGAATTGACTTATAATTTAAATGAATTAAAGCAAGGTTCATACAAAATACAGATAAACAATATAGAAAAACTAAATCTATATATATCGGAGTAAGGTAAATTATGAAGTTAAAATTCTCTAATAAAGGCGAAGTAGTCGTTGTTCAAATTGAAGGTGCATTGAAATCCGGCGGTGAACACCAGCTGGCTGAAAAAATGGAACAATATATTAAACCCAATATTGCTCCTAAATTTATTATTGATATGAAAAAAGTTCCATTCGTAAATTCTCAAGCCCTCGGTTTATTTTTGCATATATACAAGCACGTAGATTATTTAAAAGGAAGAATGGTTTTCTGTGGATTAAATTCTGATATTGAATCTTTAATGAATCTTACTCAACTCTCCAATGTTTTTGAAATATATAAGACACTTGACGAAGCTCTGGAAAGTTTTGAGGATTAGTTATCAATAATATAGAATTTACCTGTTTTAGGATCAAAAATAATTTTTTTGGGAGGGATATCCTCCTCGTAATTTTTATTATCGATTGGGGGTTGATTCCATAGATCTCTTTTCGGAAATAGATTCCCCTTTTCTTCAAATTCTCTTCGAATGCGTTCTATTTCTTCGATCCTTTCTCTTATTTCCCTTTCTGTTTCTAATTCACTCTCGAAGATATTGAAAAGTTGTTGTTTACCAATTTGTAAATTCAAAACTAATTTTGTATAAAGGAACCCTCCTATAAATCCTCCAAAATGCCCCCAGTGAGAAATTTGTGTACTTTTATCAATGAAAGCTAATACGAGAGAACCAAAACCAAACAAAATAGCAGCAGTTCTGGCCTTCATAGGGAAAAAAAAGACTAACAGATGAGAATTGGGATAAAAAATAGCAAGAGCCGCCAGAAGTCCCATAATAGCTCCTGATGCTCCTACTGTCGGAACTCCCAAGTCAGGCTGTGCCACCACAACAAATAAAGAACCAAATAAACCCGATATAAAATATAGCCACGCAAAAGGAATACTACCAATTGTAATTTCAATAGCCGAACCAAGGCTATATAATGCAATCATATTCACAAGTAGATGAAAAGAAAAAATACCATAACTATGTATAAACAAAGTAGTAAATGGTTGCCATATAGAACCATTCCAGAATTCAAGAGGAACCAATCCATATTTCATATAAAACTCCTGCAAAGTATATATATCATTTGCAGGATAAACATAGAATAAAATTATAAAAAAATGTACAGCTACATTGATAAATACTAAAATTCTGGTAAATACAGGATTATGAATTTTTCTTGTCATTAGAAACTAAAAAATTAACTTCTTTTAAAAAAGAAATCTATTTTTTTATGAGTTTAAGTTTTTTTCCAGTTCTAGTGACTTATAATTTAGATATTTCCAAAAATGAAATTCTTTCGAAAATTTATGAATCACTTGGATATACAATTTTTGAAGAATTCTCTTACTCAAATCTGGTAAATTTCCGAATTCACAGGAAAATGTTTATAAATTTGAATTGGGATAAAATTATGCAAATTTCAGAATGGAATTTACCTACTATGATTTTTACAGATAGAAAAGAAAAGCATAACAATTTTATAAGAAATCTTTTAGAATTGCAAATGTCTCATGTTGTTTTCCTCGGATCCCCAGTAGAATGGAATCTTTCCAATTTCTATATAAAGAAAGAAAAAAAAGTCGCTTTTATCGTCCTCAAAAAATTTTCTCAATTAATAAAAAGATTATTAGAATTTTCTGGCTTTAACGTAATAATTTCAAATGATTTAGAAACGATCATATTTTCAGTTAAAGAACATCAATTATGGGAAAAAATTTTAATTCTTATTGATCTGGATCATGAAAAAATTGATATTTTATATTTTTTAGAAAATTTATTTAATTTAATGAAGCAAAATTATATCTTTGATAAAGTACTACAATTATTCTTAATAAAAGATATAGAAACTCCCTTGCAACAGTTGGACTGGAATATTTTAATTTATCAACTTAAAAAATTGAATTCTAACATTAAAAAAATAAAAAGATTATATGAAATTGAAGAAATCATTATAATGATTTTAGAATCTTTGTATTTTCAAAAAATTTTATTTGAGGATTGGTTTATTTTAAGAGAATTGAGGGATTTGAATGATTATGAATTTCATAAAAAATGGGAAAGAATTCAAAAAATTATGGAATTTAATAAGCAGGGGAAAGAAGTTGAACCTGTACTATGGCTATACGAATATTTTTTAAAGAATCATGAATTTAAAACTCTTGTCCTTAAAGATTATGAAGAAATTCAGTGAAAAATATATAATAGAACTTTTTACAAAAAATCAAAAATTCTTATTCCAGAATGACGATTGTGAAGTTTTACCATCGCCTCGTAAAAAAACTGCAATTATAACCGCTGATAGCTTAATTGAACATACTCATTTCTGTCTTGAATGGTATAATCCTCATCAATTAGCTAGAAAGCTTTTTCAGGTCAACTTATCGGATATGATTTCAAGCGGTGGTATTCCTGAATGGTGTATTTTACAAATAGGGATTCCACATAAAATTGGTAAAAAATTTATAGAAACTTTTGCAGAAGCTTTTTTAAAAGAATGTAACAGCTTCCAGTGTTCTTTAATAGGGGGGGATACGTTTTATTCAGAAATTCTGGTACTTTCTTTAACATTGGGAGGTAGTACAGATACATATATTTCGAGGAAATCTCAACCTAATTCTTTTATATATGTAACAGGGCAATTAGGGCTATCTCAACTAGGACTGGATATTTTATTAAAAAAAATGGAAATTCCTGCTTATTTGAAAGCCATTGCTTTAAAAAAGCACCTTGAGCCAGAAGCAAGAATAGAATGGGCACAAAAATTGTATCCTCATGTAATTTCTATGATGGATATATCCGATGGAATTGTTCAGGATTCTATGAAAATGGCTCAGATTTCAGGTTATCAGTTTGAAATTGAGCTGGATAAAATTCCCCTCCCCTCAGACTTTACAAAATATATTCATCCTTTATCTGCAGCAGCTTCTGGAGAAGAATATGAACTATTATTTACCAGCTTTGAAGAATTAAATTTTCCTTTTGTAAAAAAAATCGGTAAAGTCAAAAATAAAAAACTGAGTTATAAAACTCCAGCAGTAGTTTTTAAGTTTAATAATAAAAAAATTAATCCGCCTCAGGGATTTGTCCATTTTTAACGCTTTTGTTTTTTCAAATATTGATCAATGAAATCTTCAAGAATTTCATAATCATATGGGTCTATTGTAACAAATTTAACAGCACAAAACTTTTTCTTAATTCCCTGGTTCTCTTCCTCCCAGATACGAACTACTCTTCCCACCGCTTTCAATTCTCCAATTAGTTCTTTTATAGAGAGACGAATTACTATAATTGAATCTTTTTGTAATTTTGTATCTAAAGAGGAAATCTGAAAGGCTACTCCCCCCAAACTAATATCTTTAGTAATTCCTTTTTCCTTATTATTTTGAATTTCCAGTAATATCTCGTAATCTACATCAAAAATATAATCAATCCTAACATATTTTCTTCTGTCCTGAGAAGTAGATTCTTTTTTCAGTACTCTCTCAGCTTCGATACCTAGTTCATCATAATTGTTTTCAAGATTCATAAATTAACTAAAAAAAAAAAAAATTATAAGTCAACATCAATTTATCATAATCTTAATATTTGTCTTTACAAAATTTGATTCTAAGATTTTTTCTATTTTAGAATGAAAAATAAAAGAAATATTACCGAAATACAAAAAGAAATTTCAAAATTCTCTGAGTTTCTGAGAAAAAAAAATTATAAAATTACTGTACAAAGATTGCTGGTTGCTGAAAAAATTTTTACCCTCGGTTCCCATTTTAAAGTCGAAGACCTGACAGAAATTCTGAAGGATAAACGAGATGAAATTTCAAGAGCTACCATTTATAGAACTGTATCTTTACTTGTGGAAAGCGGACAATTAAAAGAATATGATTTTGGTCAATCTTCAAAATTCTATGAATTTCTGACTACAAATGAACATCATGATCATATTATTTGCCTTGATTGTGGTCTTATAGAGGAGTTCCTTGACTTTGATATTGAAAAAACACAAATAGATATTGCCAATAAACTTAATTATGAATTGGAAAGACATTCTCTAAATCTCTATGGCAGGTGCAAATTATTAAAATATAAAGGACAATGCGAAAGAAAAGGTAAAAAATAACTATGAATGGAGATCTTTTCGAGTCCTTATATAAAATTCCTCCAGTAAAACCCGACAATCCAGATTTAGAACAAATAAAAAAATATATAGAAACTTTAACAGAATTTCTGAAATATCATCAGCACCTGTATTATATAAAAAACGAACCTATTATTTCGGACAAAAGTTTTGATGAAAAGTTAAAAGAATTAAAAGAATTGGAAAATCAATTTCCCCAATTTACTTTGCCTGATTCCCCTACAAGGATGATAGGTTCTGATATAGAACAGGAATTCCCAAAGTTTAAACATAAAATACCTGTTTTATCTTTGACAAATACCTATACCATAAATGAAGCTCTTGAATGGGCCTATAAAACAGGAGCGAATAAATTTAATGTTCAATGGAAAGTTGATGGTCTTACTCTGGTATTATATTATATGGAAGGTCAACTAAAACATGCAGTTACCAGAGGAACTGGTGATATAGGTGATGAAATAACAGAAAATGCATTAACCATTCGAACAATACCCTACAAACTAAAAAAAAAGATAAACCTTATAATTAGAGGGGAAGCTTATATGAATTATTCTGATTTTGAAAAATTTAACGAAGAAGTGGGAAGTATTTATGCAAATCCTCGAAACCTAACAAGTGGCTCCATTAAACAAAAAAAGTCTTCAGAAGTAGCCAAAAGACCATTGCGATGGATTGCTTTTGATGGTTATTTAGAAAATACGCAGATTCAAACAGATGAAGAAATGTTAAAATACATGGATAATTTAGGTTTACCCGTATTCGAAGATAATGAAACAGTAGAAATTTCTCAACTTGAAGAAGTTATAAAAAAATTCGAAAAAAAACTGAAAACTATGGATATACCTGTCGATGGATTGGTAATTAAAGTCGATAATAGAATCTTGAGAGAAGAGCTGGGTTATACCTCACATTCACCAAAATGGGCTATTGCTTTTAAATTTGAACCAGATCTAGCAAAAACTATTATTGAAGATATTGAAATACAAGTGGGAAGAACAGGAAGAATTACTCCGAGAGCAAAACTTAAAGAAGTTCAATTGGCTGGAACTAAAGTATCTTTTGCAACTCTCCATAATGAGGATTTTATTAAAAAAATGGGAATTAAAATTGGGTCAGAAGTGATTGTAAGTAAAAGAGGAGACATTATTCCTGCAGTGGAAGAAGTGGTTAATCCAGGTAATGGTCCTGAATATGTTTTCCCAGAATTTTGCCCGAGTTGCAATAGTAAACTTTATAAAGAAAATTCAAACTGGTTTTGTAAAAATAATGAATGTAACGAAAAGTTGATCCAGCAATTAATTTTTTTTTGTGGTAGGAAACAAATGGATATTTCGGGATTGGGCGAAAAAACAATTCGAACTTTATTTCAGAAAGGTTTTATTCGATACATTGAAGATATCTATGAACTGGATAAATATAAAGAACAAATGGTGAATCTGGAAAACTTTGGTGAAAAATCTGTGAATATCATACTTAAAGGAATAGAAGAATCAAAAACCAGAGATTTTAAAAGAATATTCGTTTCTTTAGGACTTAAAGAAATTGGACCTAATGTAGTAGATTTGTTAATAGAAAACGGGTATGATAATATTGATAAAATACTGAATTTAGTGAGACAGAATGAAGCCAGAGAAACACTAACTCAGATATATGGAATTGGGGAAGAAACTGCTGGGGAAATTCTATCTCAGTTTACTGATCCTGTGATCTTGAAAAGAATTGAAAAGCTCAAAAAACATTTAAATTTTTCTCATGCAGAAGAAAAAACAGTACTTCCTCAAATATTTTATGGTCAGATATGGTGTGTAACAGGAACTTTTGAGAACTTTAAACCAAGGGAAAAAGCCATAGAAGAAATAAAAAAAAGAGGGGGTAAAATTTCATCGAGTGTAACAAAACAAACCACCTATCTTCTCAAAGGAAAAAATCCTGGAAGCAAGATCGAAAAAGCTGAAAAATTAAAAATTAAAATTATAAGCGAAGAAGAATTTCTTAATCTTATAAATTCCTATTAAGCTACCGTATAGGAATATAACCAGTTTCTTCTACTGCTTTAAAAAAATCTTCTTTTGATAAAGATTGATTTTCATAAATAATGAAAACTTTTTTTTCCTTATGATTTGCTTTTACATCTTTAACACCTTCTAGTTGTTTAATGGCCTTTTCCACAGACATTTCGCAATGTCGGCAAGTCATACCCTCTACACCTATTGTCATTTCCATAACAATCTCCTTTTCTAAATAGGTTAGAAATTGCTAATCATTTTATAAAATCAAATCTTTTTTAGTGAAAAAATGAACCATTCGTTTTCATTCTAAATTTTTTCTGACTCTCTGCGCTGCAAACACAACACCCATTGCATTCAATTCTGCATCAAAATTTAACATTTCCAATCTTTCTGGTGTTTCTTCAAGTTGATTTTTCTTAAGTTTTTCTTTAAAAAAACTTATTGTTGCTTCTTTTACATTGTTAAGTAATTCTTGATAAGAAAGATTTGAATTTTTACAAATATTTAATTGATCTTCAAAGAAATCCAATCCTTCCAGTAATTGTTTTCTTGCTTCTTCCAGGTTAGAAAGCATACCAAAGTGAGTTAAAAAAACCTTATCACATCCCGTATTTAAAATTTTTTCTATGGAAATTCTTGCTTCCACCGGATCAAAATCTGTGGGAGTCGTTGTCGGATAAATGATGAGTCCTTTCTCTTGCATTATAGGATAAGCAATCCCAAAAGAATCTCCGCTAAAAACTCCGTTGGATCTGGAATCATAAATAACAAAATGATGATTCGCATGACCTTTTGTGTATATAAAAGTAAGTTTTCGATTCCCCCATTTTAAAACTTCACCATCTTCTGGAATTTTAACTCGAGATTCATCAACGGGAAGAATTTCTCCATACAGTTTCTTAAATTTTTCTTCTCCATAAACCTGTATGGAACTTTGTATTAACCGCGAAGGATTTATCATATGTTTTGCAGATCTTGGATGAGCAATCAATGTGGCATTCGGACATAGTTTCATTAATAGTCCCGCTCCCCCCGCATGATCTAAATGAACGTGGGTAATGATAATATATTTTACATTGTTTTCTGATAAATGATGTTTTTTTAATTCTTCGATAAGGTAGGGTATGGAGAAATTTGTATTTGTTTCAATAAAAGCAGCTTCTTGGCCTTCAATAATTAAATAGCTGCAGGCAAGCTTTTCCTTAATATATTTTCCATCAATTGTATAAACCGAATTATCCATAATTTTAAGGAAAATTATAAATTTATAAGAGTCAACCTAAAATTGGAAAATTTAATTAAATAACTTAAATGAATTCTGAAAAGCCTTTTATAAAATTTGGATATTTAAATTTCATAATTGTTTGTGCATAAAGACTGGTAATCTTTCGAAAGGTGCTAGAAGGTTTAACTTTTATATTATGCTCAATCTTAAAATTTTTTTGAATATAATCCAATACATAAGAAATTTTATATGATTCGGGTTCAATAGCATTAATTAAATTTTTTCTTTTATATCCTGGAAAAGCAGAATCAAATTCTTTATTAATCAAAATAAGGGAAGCTCTTACTATTAGATTACATAAATCGTAAACATGAATTCTATGAACAATTTTATCTTCTGAAGGAATCATTGTAAAATTTTTATTTCTGATCGATTCGATTAAATTACGCCCTGGTCCATAAATTCCCCCTGCCCTAAGAATTAAAGCATCAGGAAAAACATCAAGGATTTGATTTTCCAGATCCCACCTTTTTTTACCTCTTCCTGAAAAATTATCAATTTTACTCATTTCGTTATAGTCTTCCGTATCTTCTGGATATACAGAGGTAGAACTTATATGAATATATACAAATTTTTTCTTCTGCCATATTTTTCTTAAAAATTCTTTATAAATAGGATTAATGACTTTTTGATTTTCATATACAGGAGGTATTGAATCGATAATAATATCTGGTAAAAAATCATCCTCTGGAATTAAATCTAAAAATGTCCGTGATAAGATACGATAACTAAATCTAAAATTTTGATATAAAAATCTGGCAACATAACCAAAACCACATAACAAAACCTTTAGATCTTTTTCCATAATTCAAAAATGATTTTATAATGAATAAGAAAAAAAAATATGGTTATGTGCAAATTAAAAATTTCGATGAGTATCGAAAAAATCAAGTTTTAATTAATTATCAAACTTTAATCTTACAAAATATAAATCCATATTATCCTATGGTAATTTTGAAAAATTCCTCCAATGCTTTAATTGCTAATCATAATCCTTTTTTTATCGTAGAAATTGAAAAAAATGAACTCGAATCAGTAGATTTCTGGAATTTTATCAAAACATTCTATAAGTTCAATATTATAAAAATTGCAAAATGGTGGGATAATTTTAGTCCTGATGTAAACACCTATGGTTTTTTTTTATCCATGGGCTGGTCTATGAATTATAAAACAATAAATGAATGGAAAGAATGGAAATCTTTTAATGAAAATTCAATTCTTCTTTTAGATTTATACGAATTTCCTATTTCAGTGATTCGTATATGGGATAGATTTCCTTTAGATATTCAGAAAAAATGGTTAGAAATACTGAGTATATATAATATAAAAAGAAACGTTCTCAAAGAAATCATTATCGATCTTTATGACTTATCTTACAATGAACAGGAACACATTAGTTCAACTTGCCTAAAAATGGCAAAAGACTTTCTTCAAAAAGATCAAAGTATTTTCCCACAGGATGAAATGAAGGAAATTATAAAACAAAAAAGATTTCCTATGAGCTATCAGAAAAAAAAAGAATCATATTTTTATAAAAAAAAATTAGAAAATTTAATTGATTTCAAGAATCTTAAAATAGATATTCCTGACGATTTAGAATCAGATCCCGTCGTCTTTCAAATTTATTTTAGAAATGTTGAAGATTTCGAAATTTTATTAAGCAAAATTAAAGGAAAAAATTTAATATGCCAAGACCATTTAAATGTAGAAGAATATTTTGTAATCCCGATTACACATATTTTAAACCCAGAGGCATTCCTTTAGCCAACCTTACAAAAATAAATCTTACGTTAGATGAACTAGAAGCAATACGATTGGCTGATAAAGAAGGATTATATCAAGAGGATGCTGCTAAAAAGATGAATATTTCACGACAAACTTTTGGGAATATATTAATTTCTCTAGTTTAGCAAATTTCACCTTGCCCGACGGGGGCAAGGGGGAGAAATCTGCAAAGGTAAAGTTTGTATCGGTCTTTGAAAACAGAAA